>JAESFL010000031.1_pt1 | contig 234236 bp, 185 predicted proteins | sample 9269401 | NCBI WGS metagenome assembly JAESFL01 (sample SAMN14506025, study PRJNA617098) | algae metagenome | isolation source: Gloeocapsa sp. UFS-A4-WI-NPMV-4B04 and co-occurring heterotrophs from desert... | place: USA: Utah | collected 2006-10-01 | reverse complement strand
CCCGGCCAAGGGGAGGTAGCGAGGCGGCGTCGGACGATGCCGCCGTTGCGGAGCATTGGGGGGAGGCGGGAAACCGGTGCTCGCGAGCGCGGATACGAGGCGATCCAAGCGCGCGAGGCGGTGAAAAGCGGTCCTACGAGGGCGAAGCAAACCCCTCAGGGCACCCAATCCGGCACCCTGATCGGCTTCCGCTCACACTGGACACAGCCCTGCACTGTCGATTGCAGGATTTGGGTTGAACAGTTCCAAACTGCTGATAGCTGATGCTCTTCCCATCTCGGATGCCATCCGTAACCGATTGCAGTGCAGAAACGTAACCATCCGACTTCAGCGCATATGCCCAGTAAAGAGGGTACACGGTTCTGTTAGATTTCAGCACGGTGTAGGCGGGGCTTACGCAACCGGAATACGCACTGTACTCGATCCCACCTTGGAAGCTGCGGAGACTGATTACGAAATCATTCTGCTCCACGCGCTTGAACGCACCTGTACCATTCAATGCGAGTGCTACTTTCTGATCCTCAGCTTCCATGAACAGGCGCTGAGGCACCACTCCGTATTTTTGAGTTGCGGAGAGCTGCTCATCTGTCGGCTCAGCGGCGTCCCGGCGCTGCCCGAAGAGCCTCCGTCCGGCGAGGATGTCCCAGTGCTCCGGCACCTCGCCCAGCCACTCGACGCCGCTGTCCTTGTAGCGCGGGTATCTCGGGAAGCTCATCGCGACAGCTCTCCGATCATCGCCACGATGCGGTCCGTCACGCCCTTTAGTTCCGCGTCGATCTCGGCCAGCGGGCGCGGCGGCTTGAAAACGTAGAAGTGCCGGTTGAAGGGGATCTCGTACCCCACCTTCGTCTTGTCGTGGTCGATCCACGCGTCGGGGGCGTGAGGCAGCACCTCGCGCCGGAAGTACGCGTCTACGTCCTCGTCCAGCGGCACGTTCTCGGTGTCGCGCAGCGAGGCGTCGGGCACGGGCTTGCCCTTGGCCTTGCCCTTGGCGGCGCGCACGATCTCGCCGTTCTCATCGCGCAGCGGCCGCTCCACCGTGATGGTGCGGTATCCGAAATCCGTGGTGCGGAACAGGCGGGCGATGGGCACGCCGTCCCGCTCCTCAGCCCGGCACTCGCCGAAGAGCCGGGTGAGGTCTTCGATGTGCTCCGGGCCCAGCTCCTTGCGCTTGTTGCCCAACGACTTGCGCATCTTTCGCCACATGCCGCTGCCATCGACGAGTTGCACCACGCCCTTGCGATACGCCGGCTTGCGATTGCTCAGGATCCAGACGTAGGTGGCGATCCCCGTGTTGTAGAACATGTCCGTGGGCAACGAGACGATGGCCTCCAGCAGATCGTTCTCCAGCACGTAGCGGCGGATCTCGCTCTCCCCGGACCCGGCCCCGCCCGTAAACAGCGGCGAGCCGTTCAGCACGATGCCAAAGCGGCTGCCGCCCTGCGCCGCCGGCCGCATCTTGCTGATCAGGTGCAGCAGAAAGAGCAGCGAGCCGTCGCTCACCCGCGGGAGCCCGGGGCCGAACCGGCCGCTAAAACCCTGCTGCTCCGCCTCCCTCCGGACCTCCTTCTCGATCTTCTTCCACTCCACCCCGAACGGGGGGTTAGAGAGCATATAGTCAAAGTGCTCGCCCCGATGTCCGTCGTTCGAGAGGGTGTTGCCCAGGACGATGTTACCTACGGCCTGCCCCTTGACGAGCATGTCCGCCTTGCAGATGGCGTAGGACTCGGGGTTTAACTCCTGCCCGAACATCGCCGGGGATGAGCGGGGATTGTGCGCCTTCAGGTACTCCTCGGCTGCCGACAGCATCCCACCGGTCCCCGCCGTGGGATCGTATAGCGAACGGATCAAGCCCGGCGTTCTCAGCTCGTCTTCATCCTCGATGAAGATCAGCTTCACCATCAGGCGGATGACCTCGCGCGGGGTAAAGTGCTCCCCCGCCGTCTCGTTGCTGAGCTCCGCGAACCGGCGGATCAGCTCCTCAAAGGCGAGCCCCATCTGCGCGTTGGGTACCACGTTCGGGTGCAGGTCCACCGCTGCAAACTTCTCCGCTACCAGGTACAGCAGCTTCGCCTTCGCCAGCCGCTCCACCTGCACCTCGAAGTCGAACGCCTCGAAGATGTCGCGTACCGCCGGCGAGAACGCGCGCACGTACTCGAGCAGGTTCTCGCGGACGTTGTCCGCATCACCCAGAATGCGCTTCAGGTCGAAGGATGACGTGTTGACGAAGTGGGTCCCCGAGATGTTCAGGAGAAACGGCTCCGGGTTCAGCCCCATCGCCTCGCGCCGTTCCTTCTCCGAGAGAACGGCGGCTTTGGTGGGCTCCAGCACGCAGTCCAATCGGCGGAGAACCGTGAACGGCAGGATGACGCGGCCATACTCCGACTGCTTGTAGTCGCCGCGAAGCAGGTCCGCGACCGACCAGAGCAGCGCCGAGAGGTTGGTTGGGCTTACGACAGGCGCAGCAGACCGGGGAGCGGACGGTGATGTGGCAGCACGTGCGAGGGGAGAAGCCATGATTGATTCGAGTACGGCACCGGCGGGTCCGGCAGGTCCAAAGAAATCCCAAAGGGAGCGTATAAAACGTATAATACGGATGCAAGGCACGTCGGCGCAAAGCCGGAATCCCTGAAGGTTCCAGCTACGCTCCGGCAGACACCGAGTTGTTGAGTTGATTCCTACAGGACCTGCAATGTGGTCAGAGGAGGATTCAAGCGGATTAGTCGTCGATCTCGAGTCCGCCGACGGTCCGGAGGCGTGCGGGAGATCCAAAAGACTCCCATCGACACGGGAGCCACGACGCGCCGGCGGGATGACGCGGAGCCAACCGACCACTCCCCTGGGGCCACCGTGCAGGACGCGCCTTTCCGTTCGGCACCTGCAACCGTGCCAGAGGGAACTTTGGATGTTTTCGCATCCGCGCATCCCGCGTCCTCTCCCGGTCGCGGACGCGGAGCGGGGGCGGCCAGGGTCGCGCACGTCCCAGCAATCGCCCCATTCGTGCCCCGCATCTCGCCCGGGATGCAGAAACGAATGATTGCGCCGATCTGCACATCACGCGCATCCGCATGACGTTGTTTATTCGGAACTTTCCGCATCCCGCCCGGGGCGCATCCCTTGCCACCCCCCAGCGTGCCCGGCACCCGGTTTACGCCCCTCCGGCCACGATGACGGCGCGGTTCGACACGCTCGAGGGCCGGCCCTGACGCTGGACATCCTCCCCCACCCCCATCAGACGAGACCCATCACAATGCCCCTCACGCCTCTCGCCTCGCTGAACGTGGACAACCCCGGCGGCGGCACCCGGCAGCTGCAGCTGCTGCAGGGCGACCTGGCGAACATGTCGCCGCAGGACGCGGTGGACGTGCTCGCCGTCTCCGCGTTCCCCGGCGACTACGCGCCCACCCCCGGCTCGCTCATCGGCGCGCTGGCGGCGCAGGGGGTGTCCGTCCAGGCGCTTTCCGGGAACCCGGCCGCCAACTACGAGCCCACCATGCCGTGCTGGATCTCGCAGCCCGTGACGGGCGGCGGCGCCGGCATCCAGTTCGGGCGGGTGCTGGTGTTCGAGCCGCCGCAGCCGGCACAGAACGCGCCGGGGCTGGTGTGGAGCATCTTCCAGTCGCTCATGTGCTTCCGGGGGACGACGGCCGCCACCCTGGCCCTGCCGGTGGTCTCCACGGGGTCCGCCGGGGCGGACCCCCAGGCCGTGGCGCGCGCCACCTTCTGGGCCGCCGTGCACTTTGCGTCGTCCAACAGCTTTCCCCTCAACACCGTCAAGCTGGTGGTGTACGACGCCAACATGGCGCAGCAGCTCCTGCCCCTGTTCACCTCGCTGTCCGCCAGCTACACGGGCGTGTTCTCGCTTCCCCTTCCCGGCGGCTACGCGGGGGCCGTGTCGGCGGCGCAGGGCACCATCGCCCAGCGCGGCGTGCCGGCGGGGCTCAGCCAGCGCCAAGCGGTGGCCATCTCCGTCTACACCAGCAACTACTACGGCAGCATCAACACCACCCTGCGCACCGCGGCCCCCACGGATCCCGCGTACCTGCAGATGATGCCGCTGTTCGAGGCCATCGACTCGGGACTGGCCAACGTGGCGCCCTTCGTGGGCACCACCTACCGGGGCGAGTACATGACGCCCGCGCGGCGTGACCAGCACTCGGTGGGGGCGGTGATCACCAACCTGGCCTACACCAGCACGTCGCAGACCCAGCTCGGCTTCGGCGCGGACAGGCTGACCTTCGCCGGCACCACGGGGCGTCCCATCGCCAACGTGTCGATGTATCCCAGCGAGGCGGAGGTGCTGTTCGAGCGCGGCATGAGCTACCAGGTGAACACGGCCAACTGCCCCGGCGGCGACACCAATCCCTGCACCTTTGGCTGCACGGCGCTGGCCACCAACTGGTGCGGCGGCGCGGCCCCGGCCCCGCAGGCGGTACCGGCCCTGCAGGACGCGGGCGGCGTCCCGGTCCTGCAGGCGGACGTGAACTCTACTCCCGGAGGCGGTTCCATGGACGAGCTCACCCTCGAGGGTGCGCAGCGGGTGCTGGCGGCGTACGACCGCATGCAGGTGGGCGGCGGGCCCGCGCTGGACACGGCGGGTGCCCCGCAGGCCCGCGTGGCGGCCACCGACGCCGTTGCCGGGATGCCGGACGTGCACGTGCTGGCCGCCGCCATCGCGGCCAACGGCCTTCCCGTGCAGGCGTTCGACTGGCAGCGGTGGGAGCCCGTGCAGGACCGGCGCGTCACGGACCCGGCGTGGGTGGCCGGCAGAAACGTGGAGGAGCTGCGGCAGACCCTTACGGCGCACCTGCGGATGGACCGCTTCGTGGAGGGGCACCTGCAGGCCATGCTGGAGTCCGGCGTGATCGGCGCGGCCATGGCGCGGCTGCGCACGCTGGTGGCCGAGGGAGCCATCCAGTGAGGGCCCGGCTGACGGCCCTGGCGCTGGCCCTGGCGGCGGGCGCGGCGCCCGCGGGGGCGCAGCCCAACCTGGTGCCGCCCCCGGCGCCGGCCACGGTGCTGCTGGTGTCGGACCTTCACTTCAACCCGTTCGCCGATCCGTCCATCGTGCCCACCCTGGCCGCCACGCCGGCGGCGGGGTGGCGGGCGGTGCTGCAGGGGTCCAGCGTCACCCGCCCCAGCGGCTTTGGGGCGGACGCGAACTATCCGCTGGTGCAGTCGGCGCTGAACGCCATGCGCAGCACGGCCCCCCATCCCGCCTTCGTGGTGGTCACGGGCGACTTCTTCGGCCACGACTTCGACGACAACTACGCGGGGATCACGGGCGACACCACGCAGGCGGGGCTCAGCGCCTTCGCCGCGCGGACGGTGGAGTTCCTGGCGCTGCAGATGGCGGCGGCGTACCCCAGGGTGCCGGTGTTTCCCTCCATCGGCAACAACGACTCCGACTGCGGCGACTACACCACCCAGCCCGGCGGGCCCTACCTGCGGGCGGTGGCGCAGGCGTGGGCGCCGCTGGCCAACCGCGCGGGCGGCGCGCCGGAGTTCGCGTCCACCGTGGCCGTGGGCGGCTACTACGCGGCGGGGCTGCCGGCGGGGGCGGGGCGGCTGGTGGTGTTCAACAGCGTCTTCTGGTCGCCCAAGTACGAGGACTGCGTGACACCCCAGTCCGATCCCGGGGCGCAGGCGCTGGCCTGGCTGGGGTGGACGCTGTACGGCGCGCAGACGGTGGGCGAGCGGGTGTGGGCCGCCGGGCACATTCCGCCCGGGGCGGACATGTACGGCACCACGCACAGCGGCGCCCCCGTGTGCGCGCAGCGGGTGCAGCCCATGTTCGCCACGCGCTACGGCACCGTGTTCGATTCGCTCATGGCGCAGTACGGCGGCACGGTGCCGCTGGCGTTCACCGGGCACACCCACATGGACGAGTTCCGCGTGTGGTCGGGGACAGGCGGCGCGCGGGTGGCGGGCAAGGGCGTGCCCTCCGTGAGCCCGTTCTTTGGCAACGCGCCGGCGTTCCTGGTGGCGCAGCTGGCGCCGGACGGCTCCATCGCCAACTACACGTCGTACGTGCTGGGCAACCTGCAGCAGGCGTCGTCCGGCGCGGCGCCGGCCCGCTGGGCCCGCTCGTACGACTTCAACAGCGCGTACGGCCAGCAGGGGCTCAACACGCAGAGCCTGCTGGCCGTGGCCCAGGCCGCGCAGACGGACGGCCCCGCGCGCAAGCAGTACATCCAGAGCTACGACTCGGGGACGGGGAGCGCGCGCATCACCCCGTCCAACTGGCCCGCGTACGGGTGCTCCATGGGGCACACGTCCCGGGCGGACTTCACGGCGTGCTTCTGCGGGGCCCCGGGAGCATCGGCCAGTCCTCGGTAGGATACGGCCGCGTCGCGATCGACCGGCTCCCCTGACGGACGAAGCGGTGGAAGCGGAGGGACATCCCCTGCTTCCACCGCTTTTCTCATGGGATCGATTCCACCCGTCCCGACGGTTCTCATACCGAATCCGGGAAAGAACGATCTCATACCAGATCCTGAAAAAAAATGGGCGTACAGAGGAACAGAGTTAGACAGAGGAAGATGAACAACGATGCTTGTTTCTGCTCCTCTGTCTGACTCTGTTCCTCTGTATTCCCCAATGTTGTTATTTCGGATCTGGTATCACACAGAGGACGCCCGGTCCCTCCGTGGCCTCCCTGCCCGCGGCAGGATACCAGATCCTGAACGAAATGGGGGTACAGAGGAACAGAGGAAACAGAGTGGGAGATGGAAGTCAGATCACTTTTTTCCCTGTTCCTCTGGCTTTTTCTGTTCCTCTGTACCCTCGATGTTTTTTTCCCGGATTCGAGCCGCGTCCATCGTTGCCTTGCGGCGGCGGAACGCGGGCCCGATCGTTGGATCTCACCCCCGAAGAGCGAACGCATGCGCCTCGCCCGATGATGATTCCAGACGTGACCGGGATGGTTTTCCGCCGGTCCGCCCTGCGCGTCCTGGAGCCGGCGCTGCCGCGCGGGGCCGTCGCTCCCGTGTGGGCGCGGACCCGGGCGCTGCAGACGGAGCTGCGGAAGACGCGGCCCCGCCATTCGCTCGGCGTGAACCTGGTGCTGCGCCTGTTCGAGTGGGACCGCGCGCTCTACGGGGCCCTGCTGGAGTCCGGCGTCCCGGCCGAGGACGCGGGGCGGATGATCGGGGAGATCAACTGGATGATCCTGGGCCCCTCCACGGCGCTCAACTTCGCCCTCTCGCGCCTGCGCGGCGGGGACCTGCGCGCGCGGGTCCAATCCGTCGTGGACCTGCTGTTCGCCGTCGTGTTCACGGCGCCGTTCCGCCGCGTCGTCCATCCGGCAAAGGACGAGGTCGCGTTCGACGTGACGCGCTGCCCGCTGGCCGAGTACTTCGCCGCGCAGGGCACCCCCGAGCTCACGCGCCACGCCGCGTGCAGCCTGGACTACCGCATGGCGGAGCAGTGGGGGGTCACGCTCCAGCGCACCGGCACCATCGCCCAGGGCCATCCCGCCTGCGACTTTCGCTTCGTCGTCCACCCGCGCGCCCTGCCCACCCTCCCGCCGGTCCCCGGAACGCCCGGTCCGCTCCGTAGCACCGTCCGGGACCTCCCTGTGCCCGGACCCGCCCCTCGCGCCCCCTACGGCCGATAGGGGAGAATGAACACGGAGTCGAGCGGCATGGTATTCGAGAGCCACGTCTCGTCCCGCGCGCCAGGCATGGCATCCACCCCGGCGAGATACCCTTCGCGGGTCTCCGGCGGCAGCGCGCTCCAATTCTCGAAGGAGGAGGCGCTCGACAGCAGCGCCTGGATGTAGAGCCAGTCCTGCGAGTAGGATCCGCCGTCGGCGACCTCGTGCGGTCTCCGGCCCCTCCGGTCCACCCGGTGCGGGTCCGCGCCCGCCGCGAGCAGGTCGCGCACCCGCAAGCCGGAGCCGCGCGTGGCGTGCATGAGCGCCGTGACCCCGCGGTGGTCCTGCGCGTTCAGGTCCGCCCCCGCGCCGACCAGCCGCAGCAGCGCGCGTTCGGGAACGTGCGCAAGGGTGGTGTCGGCCGCCGGGGCGCGCACGGGTTTGCACGAGGCCGCCAGGTACATCAGCGGCGTCTGCCCCGCGGAGTTCGCCGCGTTGGGATTGGCGCGGGCGCCGAGCAGCGACTCCACCTGCCACGCGTCCGCGCGCCCGGCCGCCACCATGAGCGGGGTCACCCCGTCGTGGTCCGGCAGGTCGGCCGCGGCGCGCCCCAGCACCAGCCCGCGCATCGCGGCCAGGTTCCCCAGCCGCGCCGCCCAGTGCGCGGCGTTGCGCCCCTGGGGGTCCCTGTAGCTCCAGTCGGTCGCCCGCAGCTCGTCGGCCCGGCCCTCCACGCCCAGCACGGCGGCGCGGGTCAGCAGGGTGCGGATCGTGTCCGGCGGAGTGATGCTGTCCGTTGTCACGGAGCAGGGGTCGATGGGAACGTAAACGGAGGGCAAGCCCACGATGGCGTTGCGCACCATCATGCCCCCCCCGCCCACCAGGACAAGGGCGCTCACCACCCACCCGAAGGGCCGGAGGAGGGGGGCGCGCTTTCGCCCCCAGCGCCGCGCCCCCGCCGACCCCGGCCGGGGCGCGGGGTGGGCGGAAGGCTGCGCGGCCGGCGGCGGCGCGGGCCTGACGCGCGGCGCGGTCGCCGGGGGCGGGGCAGGCCGCGCCGCCTGCACGGCGGCGCTCCGCCGCGCATCCAGCGCGCACTGCAGGCACTCCGTGCCGGGGCCGTCCGCGAACACGGCGTGGGCCGGGTCCACCGCGCAGCGCCGCAGCGCGCCCGTGGCCGGGTCCGCGAAGCGCGCCAGGTGCCGCCGCCACTCCCCCGCGTCCGGCCGCGCGGCCGGTTCCTCGCCGAATGCGCGGTCGAAAAGGTCGCGCGTGGCATCGTCGAACGATTCGTGGATGCTCCACGGCGACGGGCGCAGGAACGGGTTGGGGCGGCGCCCGTAGGCGTACATCCACCGCGCCATCCGCTCCGTCGTGCTGGGCGGCACGGGCACCCGGGCGCGGGCACCCCCTGGAACGGGTGCACGCCGCCGTTCAGCAGCTGAAACACCACCACGGCCAGCGCGAACCGGTCCTGCGCCTCGCCCAGCGCCTCGGGCGCGAGCTCGCCCGCCAGCGCTTCCGGGGCGATGTAGTCCGGCGTGTACTGGTGGGCGGGATAGCGCTCCCCGGACGTGCCCCGCACGCTGAAACCGTCGCAGTCCAGCAGCGCCACGAAGAAGGTGTCGCGGTACACGTACGCGTTCACCGGCTTCAGGTCCACCACGTGGTGGCCGCGGGCGTGCAGCGCCTCCACCACCGCCGCCAGGTTGCTGGCCGCCGTCACCCGCAGGCCGTACGCCTCGGGGAGGCGCAAGGCCTTGCGCGTCTTGCGCGACAGCAGCGTCTCGGCCAGCACCGCGCGGTCCAGCTCCACCCGCGGCATGGCATAGCCCCGAAAGCGCCCCCCCGCGTCCTCCACCAGGTGCGTGGGCCACGTCAGCTGGACGTACGGGTGGCCGCCGTGGTGGATGGGATCCAGCCGCGGCGGCGTCTGCAGCATCGCCAGCAGCTTGCGCCGGCGCTCGGGCACCCGGCCGGGGTCGTGGTACAGCTTGGCCACCAGCTCGGGATGGCTCGTCGACGCGTAGACGGAGCCGTCGCCCCCGGAGCCCAGCGGGGCGGATTCCAGGCGCAGCGCGACGACCCCGCCCGCGCCGTCCGACAGGCGGAGCTCCGGCGTGGACACGGCTACGCCTTCCCGCGCCGCGCCCACACCCGTGACGTGCCGTCACGGGAGGTCGGCGCCTCGTTCTCCTTGCTCATCCGCCACCCAGTGCGGGAGAAGACGGCCGGACGCGGCGAGCTGCACGCGCGGGATGCACCCATGGGCCCCGGGGATGGGTGAGGACGACGGATTCCGGCGGTGGAATGATGCATCACGTCACGCCGCCTACCGCCGGAAGGGGAGAATGAACACGGAGTCCGGCGCAAAGTCGGTCGGGCGCCACGGGTGGTCCACCTGGTCGTGGCTGGGGGCCCCTCCCGCCGTGGCGAGCTCCATCTCGCGCTCCTCCCGCGACATCTGGCTCCAGGGCAGGTTCCTGACGCGCTCCAGCATTTCCACGATGTAGGCCTTGTCCGGCGAGTCGGGGCCGGAGGCGGCGATGTCCAGCGCCGTCCTGCCGGCGCGGTCCACACGGCTCGGGTCCGCGCCCGCCAGGAGCAGATCGCGCACCCGCAGGCCGGAGCCACGGGTGGCGTGCATGAGCGCGGTGTGCCCGCGGCGGTCCTGCGCGTCCAGGTTCGCCCCCGCCTCCACGAGCCGGACCAGTGCCGGCTCGGGACCGCGTGGAAGGGTGTCGGTCTCCCCCCGCGCGAACTTGCACGAGCCCGCGAGGTACATCAGCGGCGTCTGACCCTCGGCATTCACCCCATTGGGGCTGGCGCCGTTGCGGAGCAGGACATCCACGTGCCACGCGTCCCCACGACCCGAGGCCACCATGAGCGCCGTCACGCCGTCGATGTCCGGCAGATCGACGGGAGTGCCGCCCAACACCGCCCCCTCGGTCGCGCGCGGCACGTCCATCCGCACGGCCCAGTGCAGGACGCTGCGCCCCCAGGCGTCCCTGGAGCTCGCGTCGAACGTCCACAACGACGTGTCCGACCCGCGGGAGAGCGCAGCGGCGCCGGCGATCTGCGGCCGGAGGGCGGCCGGCGCGTTATCCAGGAATGCCAGCGAGCACGATGCATTGCCGAGGCCCACGCGGACGGGGGCGGGAGCGGGCGTATTCGACAGGGCCGCCAGCATCGCCATCAAGCCGGCCGTGACGAAGCTGCCGATCACCCACGCGCCGGCGGAGGAGCGCTGCGCCGGCGCGGGGGCGGGGCTGGCCGGACGCGGCGCGGGCGGGTTTACGGGAGCGGGCACCGGGACGGGCCGGACGCGCGCCGCCTGCACGGCGGCGCTCCGCCGCGCATCCAGCGCGCACTGGAGGCACGCCGCGCTGGGGCCGTCCGCGAACACGGCGTGGGCCGGGTCCGCCGCGCAGCGCCGCAGCGCGCCGCTGGCCGGGTCCGCGTAGCGCGCCAGGTGCCGCCGCCACTCCCCCGCGTCCGGCCGCGCCGCGGGATCCTCGCCGAAGGCGCGGTCGAAGAGGTCGCGCGTGGCGCCGTCGAACGACTCGTGGAGGCTCCACGGGGACGGGCGCAGGAACGGGTTGGGCCGGCGTCCGTAGGCGTACATCCACCGCGCCATCCGCTCCGCCGTGCTGGGCGGCACCGGCACCCCGGGCGCGGGCACGCCCTGGAACGGGTGCACGCCGCCATTCAGCAGCTGAAAGACCACCACCGCCAGCGCGAACCGGTCCTGCGCCTCGCCCAGCGCCTCCGGCACGAGCTGTCCCGCCAGCGCTTCCGGGGCGATGTAGTCCGGCGTGTACTGGTGGGCGGGAAAGCGCTCGCCGGACGCGCCCTGGATGCTGAAGCCGTCGCAGTCCAGCAGCGCCACGAAGAAGGTGTCGCGGTACACGTACGCGTTCACCGGCTTCAGGTCCACCACGTGGTGCCCGCGGGCGTGCAGCGCCTCCACCACCGCCGCCAGGTTGCTGGCCGCCGTCACCCGCAGCCCGTACGCGTCCGGCAGGCGGTACGCCTTGCGCGTCTTGCGCGACAGCAGCGTCTCGGCCAGCACCGCGCGGTCCATCTCCACCCGCGGCATGGCGAAGCCGAGAAACCGCCCCTCCGCGTCCTCCACCAGGTGCGTGGGCCACGTCAGCTGAACGTAGCGGTGCCCGCCGTGGTGGATGGGCTCCAGCTGCGGCGGCGTCCCCAGCATGGCCGCCAGCTTGCGCCGCCGCTCGGGGACGCGGTCCGGGTCGTGGTACAGCTTGACCACCAGCTCCGGGTGGCTGACCGACGCGTGGATGGAGCCGTCGCCCCCCGATCCCAGCGGGGCGGATTCCAGGCGCAGGGCGACGACCCCTCCCGCGCCGTCCGACAGGCGGAGCGCCGGCATGGGCACGGCTACACCTCCCCGCGCCGCGCCCACACCCGCGACCTGTCGCCGCGGGAGATCGGCGCCTCGTTCTCCTGGCTCATCCGCTTCCCGGCGTGGATGAAGACCGCCGGACGCGGCGAGTTGTACGCGCGGGATGCACCGCTCGCCCTTCGCGGATGAGGTGGATGAGCGGTTCCGGCGGCGGAACGGGGCATCGCGTCGCCCCGCCTACAACCGGAAGGGGAGGATGAACACCGAGTCCGGCTGCATCTCGCGCGGGCGAAACGGGTGGTCCAGCTCGTCGAAGCCGTCGCGCACCTTGGCGAGATAGCTTGCGCGCTCCTCCGGCGGCACCCCGCTCCAGCCCCCCGCGGCCATGGCTTGCTCCAGCATCGCCACGATGTAGGCATTGTCCGGCGAGTAGGGGCCCACGTGGGCGATGTCCCGCGCCGTCCTGCCGCGGGCATCCACCCGGTACGGGTCCGCGCCCGCCGCGAGCAGGTCGCGCACCCGCCGGCCGGAGCCGCGGGTGGCGTGCATGAGGGCCGTGCGCCCGTGGTGGTCCCGCGCGTCCAGGTCCACTCCCGCCGACACGAGATGGAGCAGTGCCGGTTCCAGGGAGGGCATAAGGCTCAGGGAGGACACCGGCACGGTTTCGCACGAGGCCGCAAGGTACATCAGCGGCGTTTGCCCCGCGGCGTTCTCCGCGGCGGGATCGGCGCCGTTGCGGAGCAGCAGCTCCACGTGCCACGCGTCCGCGCGCCCCGCGGCCACCATGAGCGGGGTCGCGCCGTCCAGGTCCGGCCGGTCGACGGGAGCGCCGTGCGACACGAGACCCTGCGTCGCGGGCCGGTTGCCCGTCCGCACGGACCAGTGCACGGCGCTGCGTCCCACGGCGTCCCTGTAGCTCACGTCGAGCTTCCCCCGCGGGCCTGCGGGAGAAAGGACCGACGCGCGGTCGAACAGCGCCTGGAGGGTGTCCGGCGCGGTGGCGTCCCCTGCCAGCGGGCACGACTGGGGGTCGAGCTCCGGGGCGAGGACGTCGGGACCGTATGCGAACGTGGACTCGTATGCGGATTCGTTGGACTGCAGCGCCAGCGTCCCCACCGTGCCCCCCGTGGCGGCGATGCCGAGCACCCAGGCGCTGAGCCAGGAGCGCTTGGGCCCCCAGCGCCGCCCCCCCGCCGGCCGCAGCGAGGGCGGGGCGAGAGGCGGGGCGGCGCGTGGCGCAGGCGCAGGCGCGGGGGCGGGGGCCGGCCGCAGCCGCGCGGCCTGCACGGCGGCGCCCCGCCGCGCATCCAGCGCGCACTGGAGGCACTCCGCGCTGGGCGCATCCGCGAACAGGGCGTGGGCCGGGTCCGCGGGGCAGCGACGCAGGGCGCCCGTGGACGGGTCCGCGTAGCGCGCCAGGTGCCCCCGCCACTCCCCCGCGGCCGGCCGCTCGGCGGGATCCTCGCCGAACGCCCGGTCGAAGAGGTCGCGCGTGGCGTCGTCGAACGACGCGTGGATGCTCCACGGCGAGGGGCGCAGCAGCGTGTTGGCCCGGCGCCCGTAGGCGTACATCCACCGCGCCATCCGCTCCGCCGTGCTGGGCGGCACGGGTACCCCGGGCGCGGGCACCCCCTGGAACGGGTGCACCCCGCCGTTCAGCAGCTGAAAGACCACCACCGCCAGGGCGAACCGGTCCTGCGCCTCGCCCATCGCCTCGGGCGGCAGCTTGCCCGCCAGCGCCTCGGGGGCGATGTAGTCGGGCGTGTACTGCGAGGCGGGAAAGCGCTCCCCGGACGCGCCCTGGATGCTGAAGCCGTCGCAGTCCAGCAGCGCAACGAAGAAGGTGTCGCGGTAGACGTACGCGTTCACCGGCTTGAGGTCCACCACGTGGTGGCCGCGGGCGTTCAGCGCCTCCACCACCGCCGCCAGGTTGCTGGCCGCCGTCACCCGCAGCCCGTACGCCTCGGGGAGGCCAAAGGCCTGCCGCGTCTTGCGCGACAGCAGCGTCTCGGCCAGCACCGCGCGGTCCATCTCCACCCGGGGCATGGCGAAGCCGCGGAACCGCCCTTCCGCGTCCTCCACCAGGTGCGTGGGCCACGTCAGCTGGACGTAGCGGTGCCCGCGGTGGTGGATGGGATCCAGCTGCGGCGGCGTCTCCAGCATGGCCAGCAGCTTGCGCCGGCGCGCGGGGCCGCTCCCGGGGTCGTGGTACAGCTTGACCACCAGCTCGGGATGGCTGGCGGACGCGTAGACGGAGCCGTCGCCCCCGGCGCCCAGCGGGGCGGACTCCAGGCGCAGGGCGATGACCCCTCCCGCGCCATCCGACAGGCGGAGTTCCGGCGTGGCCATGGGCTACGCCTCCCCGCGCCGCGCCCACACGAGCGACTTGTCGTCGCCGGTGACGCCGCGCGCGCCGGGGCTGTCCAGCGTGGCCGCCAGCGCGGCGGTGCCGGTTGCCGCGTCCACCCCGCACAGGTAGCGGTCCACGGGCTCCATGAAGCGCGGGTCCAGCCCGCGCCCGCCCGGGGCCAATGCGAACGCCGCCGCCCCGTCGCTCATCAGCACCACCCGGTCAAAGGGTTGCTCCACGGGAAGAAAGCGCAGGTTGTCGCGCCACCCGTCCTCCGTGTAGAAGTACGTCTGGTCCGCGAACTCGCCGTTGGCGGGATGGGATACGGTGCCGCCGTCCCACTCCCCCGCCCGCAACGCGACCCCGGCCCCGTCGCCGATGTGGAAGAAGAGCCCGCCCGCCGCCCCCACCACCATCCCCACCGCCGTCGCATGGAAGTGCTGCAGCGGGTGCTCCGCGTCCGCCGGCAGGGTGTCGCGCGCGTGCGCGAGGGCATCGGCCACCTCCGCCTTCCACCCGCCCGCGGGTCCGCCCGCCTGCGCCGCGGCGGAGAGCCGGCGGGTGACGGTCTCCACCAGGTGGCGCGCCCCCTCGTCGCCGCGGGGGGCGGAGCCGGCGCCGTCGGAAAGCACCGCCACCATCCAGTCGCCGCCGCTGGCGAACGCGACCGCGTCCTGGCACGGGGCATCCTCCGCCTCGTGGGCCGGCCCGCGCACGGCGCACCCCATCACCGTCCAGCCCACCCCGCTCACACCTCCGTGGCGGCCCAGTCGGCCGCGGGAAGCTGCACGGTGGCGCCGGGGGTGGAGCCGCTCACCACGCTCATGCTGCGCGACAGCCAGACGAACAGCTCCCTGAAGTTCAGCCCCTCCAGCCGCCGCGGCGCCTTGTTGCTGAACATCCCCAGCGACGCCATGTCCGCGCCGTCGGTACCGATGGGGAACACCACGCACTTCTTGCCCTGCTCCGCCATGCGCGCGCGGGCCGCGGCTTCCTGCCACCCGGTGTCCGTGGGGACGCCGTCGGTGATCATGATGATCCACGGGCGGGTGGACGAGATCCCGTTCGCGTCGTAGGCCCGCTTTTGCGCCTCCACCTTCTCCAGCGCCCGCGTGATCCCGGCGCCCAGCGGCGTGGAGCCGTTCGCCTGCACCACGGGCGCCGTGAAGTCGATGGCGTCGCACCAGTCCGTGAGCACCTCCACCTCGTCGTACCCGCCCACGCGCAGCACCAGCACCTGCACGCGCAGCGCCGTCGTGGGGTCCTGCTTGAGCTGGGCCTCGAACACGCGCAGCCCGTCGTACAGCTGTGCGATGGGCGCGCCCTGCATGGAGCCGGACCCGTCGAGCAGCAGCACGCACGGGGTGCGCTGGTTGGTGTTGTCGCTGAAGACGACGTCGGGGATCATGGGCTGCATCAAGCGCGTGCTCCGGTTCAAAGGGCGAGGGATTCAAGGCGGCGCGGTGAATCGGCATTTACCGGCCGCGGGGTGGCCTGCGCGCCCGCGGGGGAAGGGCCGGCCAGCGGCCCTCCGCCGGGATCCCGCGGGCCTGTCTACGTGGGACACGTTGCGGCGGTTTCTGCGACGAGCGCCAGGGGTGGTGCGCGTCCTCTCGAAGGCGGTTCCCGTCCCGGGTCATCCAGGAGGGCCGGGCCAGTGCACCGGTGCGTGCGTCCGTCCCCCGGCGAATGAATTCGCGGCACCGAAAACGTGATGCCGGCCTTCGCCGGCGGGTCCGGCACGGGTGAGTGCAATCGGCTGGCGGAGAGACGTCCATCCGGTCCGGGACAACGACGGATCGAGGGTACGCTCGGTCTTTCCAATTCATCGCGGATTTCGTTGCAGCGCATGAGTCGGAACCTCACCCCGCGCGGGCAGAACTAGAACTGTCATTCCGAGGGAGGCGCCGCCGGATCTTGCCGGCTGCAGGATCTCCAGCGCCGACCGAGGAATCTACTCGCCCACGCTCGTGCTCCGCGCACCTTCGCGGACTCGCCCGTTTAGACTTTCGCGACTCAGGACGCCGCTCAGCCAAGAGGAAAGGCGCGGGCGGGTTCCGGCGCGCCGCGAGCCACCAGAGCGTGCGAGTAGATTCCTCGGTCGGCGCACACACATCCAGCACGCGCCAGCATCGAGCGGCGCCTCCCTCGGAATGACAGTATCGGCGGGCGCTGCAACCAGGCCGGCGAAGAGCCTCTTTTTCAGGACCGGAGATTCGGCAGCGTCCGCCGGTCTATCGCGCGGGCGAGAAACGCGGGTGCCTGGAGATGAAACGCGAGTCGCGGAGGAGTACGACCCGTCCGCTCTCCGCGAGCTGATCCGCGGGCGCTGCGGTGAAGACGATGGCCGGGATGCACACGAAGCCCGGACGACCGGCATCCCCCGTCGTCCGCGGATCGGCCTGAAAAGAACCGCGGAAGGCAGGCCTCCGCAACCCTTGGAATCTCGCTTTGCGCGCCGGCCGCGGGAAGTGCATCCCCCCGTAGCGGGCCGGCAGCCACTTCCAAGGGACGAGCGTGTACTCCGACAATGTACATACAAAATACGCCTAAATAAATCCAGCAGGGATTGACACTACCCCTTTCCGACGTATCTTTCACGGCACAACACACAATCCGCCGCCCGGCCGGGCGCGCGGACCGCTCCCATTCTTCCGGCGCCGATCTACGACGATCCCCGCCGCGCTTTTCCGCGCCCTCACCCGGCGCACACGCAACGAGCCGGACGATTCGTGCCAGGTACCCAGCGCCGCCCAGGAATGACCAGATCCGTGTATCCGCTTACGTCCCTGCAACAGGGAATGCTGTTTCACAGCCTGTCCGCGCCCCATTCCGGCGTGGACCTGCTGCAGGTGGTGTGCAGCGCCGCCGGCCCCCTGGACACCGACCGGCTACGGAGCGCGTGGGCCTGCGCGGCGGCGCGCCACGAGGTGCTGCGAACCGGCTTCACGTGGACGGACGGGGGAGACCCCGCGCAACAAGTGAGCTCAAATTACGCCATCGTACTCACTGAACACGATTGGTGCGATGCGGGCCCGGGAGAGCTGGAAAACCGGATGGAGTCGTGGCTGCAGGAGGACCGGCGCGCCGGGATCGACCTGTCCACCGTCCCGGCGTGGCGCATCCACCTCTTTCGCCTGGCGGACGACGCGTGGCGGATGGTGTGGACCATCCACCATGCCCTCGTGGACGGGCGCTCCATCCAGCTGCTGCTGGACGAGGTGTTCGCGCGCTACGAGGCCCAGCGAGATGGGCGGCCGATGCCGGAAGCCCCCGCGCGGCGCCCCTTCAGCGACTACGTGGCGTGGCTGGGCGGCCGCGACACAGCGGCGGACGAGGCGTACTGGCGCGGTGTGCTGGCGGGCTTCGCGGCGCCCACGCCCCTCCCCGCCCCCACCCGCCGCCCGGCCCCGGGGCACGGCCGGCGGCACCTGCGCCTGTCCGTGGAGGGCCCCGACACCCTGCGCGCCCTGGCGTCCGCGCAGGGCGCCACCCTGGACACGCTGGTGCAGGCGGCGTGGGCGCTGGTGCTGGCGCGCCACGCGGGGACGGACGAGGCGGTGTTCGGCTCCGTGCGCGGCGGGCGCCACTGGGGACCGGGCGCGGCGGATGCCGTGGGGCTGTTCATCAACACCGTCCCCGTGCGCCTGGCCGTCCCCGCCCGCGCCACGGTGGCGGAGTGGCTGCGGGACGTCCGCCGGGCCGGGATGGCGCTGCGGGGCCACGAGCACCTGCCGCTGACGCAGATCCGGCGCTGCTCGGCCGTTCCCGGCGACACGCCGCTCTTCGAGAGCATCCTCAACTTCGAGCCCGCGTCGCTGGGCGAGTCCCTGCGCCGGCGCGGGGGCGGCTGGGCGGAACGCGACACGCGCCTGCTCACCCGCACGGGCTTTCCCCTCACCCTCACCGCCTACGGCGAGGACGCGCTGCTGCTGCGCGCCGACTTTGCGCGCGAGCGGCTGGACGACGCGGGGGCGGATGCCCTGCTGCGGCAGGTGGCGGCGGCGCTGGCGGGGATGGCGGCCGCGCCGGAGGGCCTCGTCGCCGAGCTGCCGCTGATGGACGAGGCGGAGCGCGCGCGGGCCGTGCACGGCTGGAACCGGACCGCCCGCGCCTTTCCCGCGGAGACGCTGCACGCCCGCTTCGAGGCGTGGGCGGACCGCACCCCCGGCGCGCCCGCGCTGGCGGACGAGGGCGGCGTGCTGACGTTCGCCCAGGCGGAGGCCGCAGCCAACCGGCTGGCGAACCACCTGCGCGCCCGCGGCGCGGGCCCCGAGACGCGCGTGGCCGTGTGCCTGGAGCGTGGGGCGGAGCTGGCCGTTGCCATCCTCGCCATCCTCAAGGCCGGCGGCGCCTACGTCCCCCTGGACCCGGCGCACCCGGCGCACCGCCGCGCGTACGTCCTGGATGATTCCGGCGCCACGCTTCTCGTTGCCCGTTCCACAATCCTTTCGGGCCCTGGAGAACACGCCGTAGACGCGGTGTGGCTGGATGGGGATGTGGATGCGATCGTGTCGTCGTCCGCGGACCGGCCGGTGCCCGCGGCGGGGCCGGGGAACCTGGCGTACGTCATCTACACCTCCGGCTCCACGGGGCGCGCCAAGGGCGTGGGGGTGGAGCACGGGCAGATCTGCAACTACGTGCGGGCCATGGAGGAGCGGTTGGAGCTCCCCGCCGGCGCCACGTACGGGATGGTGTCCACGCCGGCGGCGGACCTGGGGCACACGGTGCTCTTTGCCGCCCTGGCCACGGGCGGGTGCCTGCACCTGGTCTCCGCCGCGCGCGCCGCGGACCCCGGCGGGCTGGCCGCGTACTTCCGCGCCAACCCCGTGGACGCCCTCAAAGTCGTCCCCTCGCACCTGTCCGCCCTGCTGACGGCGGAGGACGGCGCGGCGGTGCTCCCCCGCCGCACCCTCGTGCTGGGCGGCGAGGCGTCCCGCCGCGCGTGGGTGGACGAGGTGCGTGCGCGGGCGCCCGGGTGCACGGTCGTGAACCACTACGGCCCCACGGAGACCACCGTCGGCGCGCTGACGCACCGCGTGGACGAGGCGGACGGGGACGAGGACGGGGACGCGGAGGGCACCGTGCCGCTGGGGCTGCCCATCGCCAACGCGCGGGCGTACGTGCTGGACGGGGGGATGCGTCCGCTGCCGTCCGGGGTGCCGGGCGAGCTGTTCATCGGCGGCGCGGGGGTGGCGCGCGGCTACCTGGGGCGGCCGGGGATGACGGCGGAGCGCTTTCTCCCCGACCCGCATTTCCCCGCTCCCGGCGCGCGGATGTACGCCACGGGGGACCGCGTGCGGCGGCTGGAGGGTGGTGCGCTGGAGTTCCTGGGGCGCACGGACTTCCAGGTGAAGATCCGCGGCTACCGCGTGGAGCCGGGCGAGGTGGAGGACGCCCTGCGCGCCCATCCCGCCGTGCGCGACGCCGTGGTCGCGGCCCGGGGCGAGGGCGCGGAGACGCGGCTGGTGGCCTGGGTCACGCCGGCGGCGGGCGCGGAGATCTCCGTGGATGCGCTGCGCGAGCACGCCCGCGCCCGGCTGCCGGAGGCCATGGTCCCCTCCGCCTGGGTGGTGATGGATGCCCTTCCCCTGACCTCCAACGGCAAGGTGGATCGCCGCGCCCTCCCCGCCCCCGCGGCGGAGGCCCCCGCGTCCGCCGGAACCGTGGCGCCGCGCACGCCGCGCGAAGAGGTGCTGGCGGGGATCTGGGCGGAGGTGCTGGGCCTGCCGCGCGTCGGCGTGCACGACGGATTCTTCGACCTGGGCGGCCACTCGCTGCTGGCCATGCGGGTGGCGTCGCGGGTGCAGCGGGCGCTGGGGGTGCGGATGACGCCGCGCCTGCTCTTCGACGCGCCCACCGTGGCCCGGCTGGCCGCGCGGCTGCAGGGCGGCGAGGCCGCGGCGGAGGCGGCGCCGATCGTCCCCGTCCCGCGCGACGGGGCGCTGCCGCTCTCGTTTGCGCAGGAGCGGCTGTGGTTCCTGCACCGGCTGGAGCCGGAGAGCGCCGCCTACAACGTGCCCGCCGTCATCCGCCTGCACGGCTCGCTGGACCACGCCGTCCTGTCGCGCGCCCTGGACGAGATCGTCCGGCGGCACGAGGCGCTGCGCACCACCTTCGCCGCGGACGGCGATGACGCGGCGCAGACGATCCATCCGCCGGCGTCCCTCCCCCTCCCCCTGGAGGACCTGTCGCACCTCCCGGCGGCGGAGCGGGATTCCGCCCTTGCCCTGCGCGCGGCGGACGAGGCGCGGCGGCCGTTCGACCTGGCCGCGGGGCCGCTGCTGCGCGCCGTGCTCGTGCGGATGGGGGCGGACGACCACGCGCTCCTGCTGTGCATGCACCACGTGGCCAGCGACGGGTGGTCCGTGGGCGTGTTCTTCGGCGAGCTGGCGGCGCTGTACGGCGCCTTTGCGGCGGGCGATCCGTCGCCCCTGCCGGAGCCCCCGGTGCAGTACGCGGACTGGGCGGCGTGGCAGCGCGCCCACCTGGCCGGCGCGGCGCTGGAGGGGATGGCGGCGCGGTGGGCGGAGCGGCTGCGCGGCGCGCCGGCCCTGCTGGAGCTGCCCACGGACCGCCCCCGCCCCGCCGTGCAGCGCAACCGCGGCGCCCGCCACCCCTTCCGCTGGACGCCGGCGCTGACGGCGGCCGTGCGCGCCGCGGCCCGGGCAGAGGACTGCACGCCCTTCATGGTGGTGCTGGCCGGCTTCGCGACGGTGCTGGGCCGCTGGGCGCGCACGGAGGACGTGGTCATCGGCACCCCCGTCGCCGGACGGACGCGGCCGGAGGTGGAGGGGCTGCTGGGGTTCTTCGTCAACACGCTGGCCCTGCGCACGAACCTGTCCGGCGGCCCGTCCTTCCGCACGCTCCTCCGCCGGGTGCGCGAGGCGTCGCTGGCGGCGTTCGAGGACGGCGAGCTCCCGTTCGAAAAGCTGGTGGAGGCGCTGGGCACCCCGCGCCACCGTGCCCATCACCCCGTGTTCCAGGTGATGCTCGCCTTCCAGAACGCGCCCGACGCGGACGTGGAGCTTCCCGGGCTGCGGATGCGGCGCGACGAGACGGAGAGCGGCACGGCCAAGTTCGACCTGTCACTGACGCTCTTCGATCGGACGGACGCGCTGGACGGATACGTGGAGTACGACACGGACCTGTTCGATGCCGCCACGCCGGCCGCGATCGAGGAGCAGCTGCGCACCCTGCTGGAGGCCGCGGCCGCCGCGCCGGAGACCCCCGTCGCCGATCTGCCGCTGGTGTCGGACGCGGAGCGGGCGCGGATGCAGGCGGCCCACGCGGCGTCCGGCTTCGCCGCGGAGCCGGGGCTGGCGCACGCCTTCTTCGCGGAGCAGGCGCGGGTGGCGCCGGAGCGCATCGCCATCCTCCACGGCGGCCGGACGACGACGTACGGGGAGCTGGATGTGCGCGCCAACCACATCGCCCATCACCTGCGCGCGCTGGGCGTGGGGGCGGAGCGGACGGTGGGCGTGTGCCTGGAGCGCACCCCGGAGCTGGTGGCGGCCCTCTTCGGCGTGCTCAAGGCCGGCGGCGCCTACGTGCCGCTGGACCCCGCGTACCCCGCCGCCCGCCTGGGCGGGATGCTGCGGGATGCCGGCGCGCGCGTCGTCCTCACGGCGGGGCGGGCGGCGGACGCGCTTCCCTCCATCGACGGCGTGCGCGTCGTCCGCCTGGACCGCGAGGCGGCGGAGATCGCCGCCCGCCCGGCCGACGCGCCGCCCGAAGAAACGCATCCCGCCTCCCTGGCGCACGCCATCTACACCTCCGGATCCACCGGCCGGCCGAAGGGGGTGGGCATCGAGCACCGCGCCGTGAGCATCCTCCTCCAATGGCTGCGCCGCGTGCTGCCGCTGGCGCCGGGGGAGCGCGTGCTGGCCGCCACCTCCGTCTCGTTCGACGTGCACGTGGCGGAGATGCACAACGCGCTGTCGCAGGGCGCCACCGTGGTGCTGGTGGAGAACGCGCTGTCCCTGGCGGAGCCGGGAGTGGGGGACGGGCTGGCGCAGGCCAGCATGGTCCCCGCGGCGGCGGCGGAGCTGGTGCGCATGGGCGCCTTTCCCCCCGTGCCGCGGGTGGTCCTGGGCGGCGAGCCCGTGCAGCCGTCCCTGGCCCGCGCGCTGTACGAGGCGGGCGTGGGCCAGGTGGTGAACGCCTACGGACCCACGGAAGACACCACCTACTCCACCCTGGCTTGGATCCCCCGCGGCGCGGAGCGCGTGCGCGTGGGGCGGCCCGTAGGCGGCACCCGGGCTCACGTGCTGGACCCCGCCCTGCGCCCCCTCCCCGCGGGCGTGCCCGGCGAGCTGTACCTAGCCGGCGCGGGCCTTTCCCGCGGCTACCTGGGGCATCCGGCCGCCACGGCGGAGAAGTATCTGCCCGACCCGTTCGGCCCCGTTCCCGGCGCGCGGATGTACCGCACGGGGGACCTGGCACGGCGGCTGGCGGACGGGGAGCTGGAGGCCATCGGCCGCATGGACCACCAGGTCAAGGTGCGCGGCTTCCGGGTGGAGACGGGCGAGGTGGAATCCGCCCTGGCCGCCCATCCCGCCCTGCGCGCCGCCGCCGTCATCGCCCGCGAGGACGCGCCCGGCGACCGGCGGCTGGTGGCGTACGTCATCCCCGCGGACGCGGACGGGATGCCGCCCGCGGCGAAGCTCACGGCGTTCCTGCGGGCGTCGCTCCCGGACTACATGGTCCCCTCCGCCTTCGTGCCGATGGACGCGTTCCCCCGCACGGGGAGCGGCAAGACCGACCGCCGCGCCCTCCCCGCGCCGGACGCGTCGCTGCGGGAGCGCGCGCCGGAGCACGTCCCCCCACGCACCGCGATGGAGCACGCCGTGGCGCAGGTGTGGGCGGAGGTGCTGGGCGTGGAGCGCATCGGCGCGCACGACGACTTCTTCGCCCTGGGCGGCCACTCGCTGCTGGCCGCGCGGGGCGTGTCGCGCCTGCGCCGGGAGCACGGGGTGGAGCTGCCCCTGGGCGCCTTCTTCGACCATCCCACCGTGGAGGCGCTCGCCCGCGCCGCCACGGCCGCCCCCGCCGCGCCGGAGGAGCCCGCCATGGAGGCGCTGGCGCGCGGCGGGGGCTCGCTGGAAGACATCCTGGCCGCCCTGGAAGGCCTGTCGCTGGAAGAGGCGGAGGCCCTGCTGGGCGCCGCCGCGGAGGGCGCATGACGCCCGCGAACCTGCTGCTGGAAGGACCCGCCATGCCCACGCTCGAGGCTCCCGCCGCGGAGATCCCGCTGGCGGACTGGACGCGGGGGATGAAGCAGTCTCCCCTGCGCGAGATCCACACGCTGCTGTCGCGCCCCGGCCTGCTCTCGTTCGCCCTGGGGATGCCCGCGGCGGAGCTGTTTCCCGTGGCCGCGTACGCCCGCGCCGCCCGGCACGTGCTGCGGACGGACCCCGAGGCGCTGCAGTACGGCCTGCCCCTGCGCCGCCTGAAGTCGCACGTGGTGGGGCTCATGGCCCGCCGCGGCGTGGCGTGCACGGAGGCGGAGGTGTTCATCACCTCCGGCGCGCAGCACGCCATGAGCCTGCTGGGCCAGCTGCTGGTGGCCCCCGGCGCGTCCGTGGTGACGGAGGAGATGGCGTACGACGGGATGCTGAACGCCCTGCGCCCCCTGCAGCCGCGCGTGCGCACCGTCCCCTCCGACGTGGCCACGGGGATGGACGTGGAGGCGCTGGAGGCCCTGCTGGCGTCCGGCGAGCGCCCGGCGCTGGTCTACACCATCCCCGAGGGGCACAACCCCCTGGGCGCCAGCATGCCGGCGGACGCCCGGCGGCGGCTGGTGGAGGCGGCGGCGCGCCACGGCGTCCCCGTGATCGAGGACGACGCCTACGGGCTGCTGGGCTACGACGACGCCCCCGCCCCCGCCCTGCGCACCCTGGACCCGCGCTGGACGCTGTACGTGGGGTCGTTCAGCAAGATCATGGCGCCGGCGCTGCGCGCGGGGTGGATTGTGGCGCCGGAGCCGCTGGTGCAGCGCCTGTCCATCCTCAAGCAGGGAAGCGACCTGGACGTGTGCTCCTTTGCCCAGCGCTCGCTCGCGGCGTTCCTGGACCGGGAGGACCTGGACGCCCACCTGGCGCGGCTGCGCCAGGTGTACGGGGCCCGCCGCGACGCCCTGCTGGCCGCCCTGGCCGCGCACTTTCCCGCGGAAGCGCGGTGGAGCTGCCCCCGCGCGGGGATCTTCGCCTGGGTGCAGGTGCCCGGCGCGGACACCACCGCGCTGCTGCGCCGGGCCGTGGAGGAGGCCGGCGTGGCCTTCGTCCCCGGCCGGGCCTTCTGCGCGCAGGGGGGGACGCGGGGCGGCGACGCCCTGCGGCTGAACTTCTCGCGCCCCTCCGTGGAGCAGATCCACGACGGCATCCAGCGGCTGGCCGGCATCCTCGCCCCGCGCGCCGTCCGCCTGCCGGCCGGCCTTCGCCCGCGGGACGGAATGCCCGCCGGCCGCGCGGCACCGCCGGAATCCACCCTCCGTTCCCCCACGACGACGACGAGGCCCGTCCCATGACCGATCTCGCGGACCGCATCGGCGGCCTCGCTCCCGAAAAGCGGGCGCTGCTGGCGCGCCTGCTTCGTGAAAAGCCGGCGCGCTTCAACGCCTTTCCGCTTTCGTTCGCCCAGCGGCGCCTGTGGTTCCTGGACCGCATGGACCCGGCGGGCGCCGCCTACAACGTGCCCACCCCCGTCCGCATCCGCGGCGCCCTGGACGAGCCGGCCCTGCGCCGCGCCCTGGACGAGGTGGTGCGCCGCCACGAGGTGCTGCGCTCGTCGTACGCCGAGGTGGACGGCGAGCCCGTGCAGGTGGCGGCCCCCGCCGCGCCCCTGCCGCTGCCCGTGGACGACGTGTCGCACCTGCCGGCGGACGCGCGCGAGGCCGCGGCCATGCGGATCGCGGACGCGGAGGTGCGCGCGCCGTTCGACCTGGCGAAGGGGGGACTGCTGCGCGCCCGGCTGGTGCGGCTGGCGGCGGACGAGCATCGGCTGCTGCTCACCGCGCACCACATCGTCACGGACGGCTGGTCCGTCTCCGTGCTCTTTGGCGAGCTGGCGGCGCTGTACGAGGCGTTCGCCGCGGGCCGCCCCTCGCCCCTGCCGGAGCTGACGCTGCAGTACGCGGACTTCGCGGCGTGGCAGCGCGAGCACCTGCGGGGCGAGCGGATGGAGCGGCTGGAGGCGTACTGGACGGCGCGGATGGCCGGCGCCCCGGCGCTGCTGGAGCTGCCCACGGACCGCCCGCGCCCCGCGGAGGCCACGTTCGCGGGACGCACGCTGCGCTGGGAGCTGGGCGCGGAGCTCGTGGGCGGGCTGCACGCCCTGGCCCGGCGGGAGGGCGCCTCGCTGTTCATGGTGCTGGCGGCGGGGTTCGCCGCCGTGCTGTCGCGCTGGTCGGGGCAGGACGACGTGGTGGTGGGCACCCCCGTGGCCAACCGCACGCGGGCGGAGACGGAGGGGATGATCGGCCTGTTCGCCAACACGCTGGCCCTGCGGGCGGACCTGTCCGGCCGCCCCACCCTGCGCCAGCTGCTGCACCGGGTGCGCGCCACGGCCCTGGAGGCGTTCGCCCACCAGGAGCTGCCCTGGGAAAAGCTGGTGGAGCTGCTGCGGACGGAGCGCAGCCTGGGGCACCACCCCGTGTTCCAGGTGATGCTGGCCCTGCAGAACGCGGAGGACGTGCGCGAGGCGGCGGGGATGCGGCTGGAGCCCCCGCGCACGGAGGGGGCGGCCGCCCGCTTCGACCTTGCACTGAGCCTGCGCGAGCGGGACGGCGGCATCACGGGCGGCGCGGAGTACGCCACGGACCTCTTCGACGGCGCCACGGTGGAGCGCCTCATCGGCCACCTGCGCATGATGCTGGAAGCCATGGCGGCGGACGCGGACGCCCGGGTGGACGCCGTGGAGCTGCTGCGCGGGGAGGAGCGCGCGCGGGTGCTCGTGGCCTTCAACGACACGGCCGCGCCCGCGCCGCGGGCGGCCTCGCTGCACGCCCTGTTCGAGCGCGCGGCGGACGCGTGGCCGGACGCCATCGCCGCCATCGGCGGGGACGAGGCCATGTCCTACGGGGAGCTGGAGGCGCGGGCCAACCGCCTCGCGCACCGCCTGCGCGCCCTGGGCGTGGGCACGGAGGCGCGGGTGGCCGTGTGCGTGCAGCGCGGCCCGGACGCGCTGGTGGCGCTGCTGGGGGTGCTCAAGGCCGGCGGCGCGTACGTACCGCTGGACCCCGCCCACCCGGCGGACCGGCTGGCGTGGATGCTGGCGGAGTGCGGCTCCGGGGACCAGGAGCGCCTCCGGCCGGGCGTCGTCGTCGTGGCGCAGGGCGCGGTGGCGAACCGGCTTCCCCCGCACGCCGGGCGCGTGCTGCTGCTGGAGGACCCGGCACTGCGGGACGAGCCCTCCACCCGCCCCGCCCCCGCGCCGGGGGCCGGGCCGCAGTCGCTGGCCTACGTCCTCTACACCTCCGGCTCCACGGGCCGGCCCAAGGGGGTGCTGGTGCCGCACGGGTGCGTCGTGGGGATCATCGCGCAGTCGGTGGGCCGGCTGGACCTGCAGCCGGGCGACCGCATGGCGCAGACGGCATCGCTGGGCTTCGACCTGTCGGTGATGGAGATCTTTGCCCCGCTGGCCGCCGGCGCGGCGGTCTGCACCGTTCCCGCGGAGACGCTGGCCTCCCCGGCGGAGCTGGTGCGGACCATGGCCGCGGGGGGCATCACCCACCTGTCGGTGACGCCGGCCCTGCTGGAGATCATTCCCGACGGGGCGCTGCCGGGGGTGCGCACGCTGACCTCCGGCGGCGACCGCTGCCCGCCGGAGCTGGGGGCGCGCTGGGCGCGGGGGCGGCGGTTCTGGAACCTGTACGGCCCCACGGAGACCGCCCTCTACGCCACGGGGTGGCTGGGCGGCCCCGACGGGCCGGGCGAGCTGCCCATCGGCGGGCCCGTGGCCAACGTGCGCGCCTACGTGCTGGACGCGGCGCTGCGCCCCGTCCCCCTGGGCGTTCCCGGCGAGCTGTACGTGGGCGGCGCGGGGGTGACCCGCGGCTACCACGGCCTGCCGGCCCTCACGGCGGAGCGCTTCGTCCCCGACGCGTTCGGCGGCGCGCCGGGGGCACGGATGTACGGCACGGGCGACCGCGTGCGCTGGCGCGCGGACGGCACGCTGGTGTTCCTGGGCCGCGCGGACCACCAGGTCAAGATCCGCGGGTTCCGCATCGAGCCGGGGGAGATCGAGTCCGCCCTGCGCGGGCACCCGGCCGTGCGCGAAGCGCTCGTCGTCGTCCGCGCGGACGGGGGGGAGAAGCGGCTGGCCGGCTACGTGGTCCCCGCGGACGGGCAGGCGCCGGACCCGGCCGGGCTGCGCGCCTGGCTGCGCGAGCGGCTGCCGGACTACATGGTCCCCGCCGCCTGGTGCGTGCTGGACGCGTTCCCCCTGGGCTCCGCCGGCAAGGTGGACCGCCGCGCCCTTCCCGCGCCGGAGGGCGCGCGCCCCGCCGCGGCCGTGCCCCCGCGCACGGACGCGGAGCGCAAGGTGGCCGCCGTGTGGGCGGAGGTGCTGGGGGTGGAATCCATCGGCGCCCACGAGGGGTTCTTCGACCTGGGCGGCCACTCGCTGCTGCTGGTGAAGGTGCAGGGGCGGCTGCAGGAGGCGTTCGGCGCGCCCGTCCCCATCACCCACCTGTTCCGCTACCTGACGGTGAGCGCCCTGGCGTCCGCGCTGGAAGCCCCGGCGCCCGCCCCCGCCGCGCCCGCGGAGGACGAGGCCGGCGCGCGCGACGCCCGGCAGCGCCTGCGGGCCCGGAGCCGCGTCGTGCCGGCGGGCCGCTCCCCGGTCCGCCCGGGACGCGCCGGCGCCACCCCCCGTTCCCGGCCCGTGCCGGCCGTGCTCCCGTTGTCCGATCAGGGCGCGGCGTCCCAGTCCATCAGTGCGTCCCTGAACCGACCGCAGGATCCTTCGATGAAGCAGAGCAGCGAGCCCACGGGGCTGGAGATCGCCGTGGTGGGGATGGCCGGCCGCTTTCCCGGCGCCCCCGGGGTGGACGCCCTGTGGGCCAACCTCCGGGCCGGGGTGGAGTCCATCCGCCACTTCACGGACGCGGAGCTGACGGCCGCCGGCGTCCCCGACGAGCTGCGCGCGGACCCGGCGTACGTCCCCGCGCGGGGCGCGCTGGACGGGGTGGACCGCTTCGACGCCGCCTTCTTCGGCTTTACGCCGCGCGAGGCGGAGGTGACCGATCCCCAGCAGCGGCTGTTCCTGGAGGTGGCCTGGGAGGCCATGGAGAACGCGGGCTACGACCCGGCGCGGGTGCCGGGGCGCGTGGGGGTGTACGCGGGCGCCAGCATGAGCAGCTACTACCAGAACCTGCTCTCGCGCCCCGACGTCGTCCGCGCGGCCGGCGAACAGGCCGTGCGCATGGGCAACGACAAGGACTTCCTCGCCACCCGCGCCGCCTTCAAGATGGGGCTGGAGGGCCCCGCCGTGGTGGTGCAGACGGCGTGCAGCACCTCGCTGGTGGCCGTGCACCTGGCCTGCCAGTCGCTGCTGGGCGGCGACTGCGACATGGCGCTGGTGGGCGGCGCGGCCGTCACGGCGCACCAGCACACGGGCTACCTGTACCAGCCCGGCAGCATCCTTTCCCCCGACGGGCACTGCCGCGCCTTCGACGCGGACGCGCGGGGGACGGTGGCGGGGAGCGGCGTGGCCGTGGCCGCCCTCAAGCGGCTGGAGGACGCGCTGGCGGACGGCGACACGGTGCACGCGGTGATCCTGGCGTCGGCCATCAACAACGACGGCTCGGCCAAGGCCGGCTTCACGGCGCCGCGGGTGGACGGGCAGGCCGGGGCCATCCGCGCGGCGCACGCGGCCGCCGGGGTGGATCCCGCCACCATCACCTACGTGGAGGCGCACGGCACGGGGACGGAGCTGGGCGACCCCATCGAGATCGAGGCGCTCACGCAGGCCTTTCGCGCGGGAACGGACCGCACGGGCTTCTGCGCCATCGGCTCCGCCAAGACCAACATCGGCCACCTGGACGTGGCGGCGGGGATCACCGGCTTCATCAAGACGGCGCTCGTGCTGCGGACGGGCGAGATCCCGCCGTCGCTGAACTTCCAACGTCCCAACCCGCAGATCCCGTTCGCGGCGAGCCCGTTCTTCGTGAACACGAAGTTGTCAAAGTGGTCAACGGAGGATGATTTGCCGCGGCGCGCGGGCGTGTCGTCGTTCGGGATGGGCGGCACCAACGCGCACGTGGTGATGGAGCAGGCGCCGGACGTGGCACCGTCCGCCGCGCCGGCGCGCCCCGAGCAGCTACTGGTGCTCTCCGCGCGGACGGAGGCGGCGCTGGATGCCGCGGCGGCGCGGCTGCGGACCCACCTGGAGCAGAACCCGGAGCAGCCGCTGGCGGACGTGGCGTGGACGCTTCAGCAGGGGCGCCGCGGGTTCGCGCACCGGCGCGCCGTCGTGGCGCGGACGCACGCGGAGGCCGCGGGGGTGCTGGCGGGCGCGGTGCTGACGGATGCGGCGCTGGCGGACGCGGCGCGCGGCATCCGGGGGCAGGCGGGGAGCGAGCCGCCGTCCGCCGTCTTCCTCTTTCCCGGCCAGGGCGCGCAGTACGCGGGGATGGCGCGCGGGCTGTACGATCGCGAGCCCGTCTTCCGCGCGGAGCTGGACGCGTGCGCGGAGATCCTGCGCCCGCACCTGGGGCTGGACCTGCGCGAAACCGTTTTCTCGGATGATGCGGATCGCCTGAAGCGGACGGCCCTCACGCAGCCCGCCCTCTTCGCGGTGGAATACGCGGTCGCGAAGCAGTGGATGCACTGGGGGATCCAGCCCAATGCGATGCTGGGGCACAGCGTGGGCGAGTACGTGGCCGCGTGCCTGGCGGGCGTCTTCACCCTGGAGGATGCGCTGGCGCTGGTGGCGGAGCGCGGGCGGCTGATGCAGGCGCTCCCCTCCGGCGCCATGCTGGCCATCCCCCTTTCCGCCGCGGAGGTGGAGCCGATGCTCGTCCCCGCGGTGTCCATCGCGGCCATCAACGCGCCGGACCGCTGCGTCGTCGCCGGACGGGCGGACGAGGTTGCGCGGCTGCAGGCGGAGCTGCTGGCGCGGGGGATCGAGGCGAAGCGGGTGGATACGTCGCACGCGTTCCACTCGCCCATGATGGACCCCATCCTGGACGCCTTTGCGGCCCGCGTCGCCGGGACCGTGCGCAACGCGCCCGCCCTGCGCTGGGTGTCGAACCTCACGGGGACGTGGATCACGCCGGACGAGGCCGTCGATCCCGCCTACTGGGCGCGCCACCTGCGCGGCGCCGTGCGCTTCGCGGAGTGCGTCGCCACCCTCGCGGCGGAAGGGGGCGCGCGCGTCTTCATCGAGGCCGGTCCCGGACGGACGCTGTCGTCCCTGGTAAAGCGGCAGGTGCCCGGCGCCGTCGCCATCCACTCCCTTCGCCATCCGGACGACGCCGCGGACGACGGCACAGTGCTCCTGGAGGCGCTGGGCCGCGCCTGGGCCGCCGGCGTGGAGCCGGACTGGGCCGCCGTGCACGGGGATGAGGCCCGCCGCCGCGTGCCCCTGCCCACGTACCCGTTCGAGCGCAGGCGCTTCTGGATCGACCGCGCGCCGCAACCCGGCGACGCGACGCCGCCCCCCGTCGTCGTCACGGCGGAGGAGGAGGACGCGGAGCCCGCGATGGACCAGCAACGCGCGGTATGGACGGCGACGGAGCGCGGCGTCGCGCGGATCTGGGCAACGCTGTTCGGCGCCGCGCCCGGGCTGCACGACGACTTCTTCCGCGAGGGCGGCGACTCGCTGGCGGCCACGCAGCTGGTGGCCCGCATCCGCAAGGAGCTGGGCGCGGAGATCGGCGTGCGCGCCGTCTTCGACACGCCCACCGTGGCTGGCCTGGCCGCGTCCATCGACCGTCCCGCGGCCGTGGACGGGGGGCTGGAGGCGCTGCTGGCGGGCGTGGAGGAGCTGAGCGACGAGGAGATCGAGGCGCTGATCGCCGGCGCGGCCGGGGAGGCCCCCCATGGCTGAGCTGGCCGATCGCCTGGCGAAGCTGACCCCCGCGCAGCGCCGGCTCCTGGAGCTGCGCCGCGTGCAGGCCGCCGCCGCGCCCGCCGCCGCCGGGGACATCCCCGCGCGCGGCGAGGCGCCGGCACCGCTCTCGTTCCAGCAGCGGCGCCTGTGGTTCCTGGACCGCATGGAGCCGGGGAACGCCTTCTACAACCTGCCCTCCGCCGTGCGGCTGCGGGGCGCGCTGGACGTGCCCGCGCTGGAGCGCGCCCTGGGCGAGGTGGTGGCACGCCACGCCGTGCTGCGCAGCGTGTTCCGCGAGGTGGCGGGCGAGCCCGTGCAGGCGCCGCTCCCCCCGCGCCCCTTCGTCCTGGACGTGGACGCGCTCCCGGGCGCGGACGACACCGGCGACGCGGACGATGGGGCCCTGCGCGGCGCCCTGGACGCCGAGGCGCGCCGCCCCTTCGACCTGGCCGCGGGGCCGCCGTTCCGCGCGCGCCTCTTCCGCCTGGGGGCGGAGGACCACGCGCTCCTCGTCACCCTGCACCACGTGGTGGGCGACGCGTGGTCGTTCGGCGTGCTGTTTCGCGAGCTGGGCGCGCTGTACGGCGCCTTTGCCGCGGGCCGGCCGTCGCCGCTGGGGCCGCTTCCCGTCCAGTACGCCGACTACGCGGACTGGCAGCGCCGCCACGGCACGCCGGAGGCGCTCCAGCCGCAGCTGGACTGGTGGACGGAGCGGATGAAGGGCGCGCCGGACCTGCTGGAGCTGCCGGCGGACCGCCCCCGCCCCGCCGTGCAGAAGTTCCGCGGCGGGCGCCACTGGATGGAGCTTTCCCCGGCGCTTACGGAGCGGCTGCGGACGCTGGGCGGTGAGCACGGCGCCACCCTGTTCATGGTGCTGCTGGCCGCTTGGCAGACGCTGCTCGCCCGCCACACGGGTCGCGAGGACGTGGTCGTGGGCTCCACCATCTCGGGGCGCGACCGGGCGGAGACGGAGGGGCTCATCGGCTTCTTCGCCGGCACGCTGGCCCTGCGCACGGACCTGTCCGGCGACCCGTCGTTCCGCGAGCTGCTGGGGCGCGTGCGGCGGACGGCGCTGGACGCGTACGCCCGGCAGGACCTGCCCTTCGAGTCGCTGGTGGAGGCGCTGCGCGTTCCCCGCGACCTGAGCCGGCAGCCGCTCTTTCAGGCCCTGCTGATGCTGCACCGGCCCCAGGGCGCGTTCGTGCTCCCCGGGCTGGAGTGCGAGCCCCTGGAGGCGGATCCCGGGACGTCCATCTTCGACCTGGGGCTGTACGCGTGGGACCGGCCCCAGGGGCTGCGGGCCATGCTGGAGTACAACGCCGACCTCTTCGACGCGGCCACGGCGGCGCGCTTCGCGGAGCGGCTGCGCACCCTGCTGGAGGGCGCCGCCGCGAATCCCGATGCCCCGCTCTCGCGCCTGCCCCTGATGACGGCGGACGAGGCCGCGCGGCTGGCCGGGTGGAACACCACGGAGCGGGCGTATCCCGGCGCGGAGTGCATCCACGACATCATCGCCCGGCAGGCCGCCGCCACGCCGGACGCCGTCGCCGTCGTATTCGGGGACGAGCGGGTGACGTACGGGGAGCTGGACCGCCGCGCCAACCGCCTGGCCAACCACCTGCGCCGCCTGGGCGTGGGGCCGGAGACCCGCGTGGGCGTGTGCGCCGAGCGCTCCGTGGAGATGGTCGTGGCCCTGCTGGGAACGCTCAAGGCGGGGGGCGGATACGTGCCGCTGGACCCCGGCTATCCCCGCGACCGGCTGGCGTACATGCTGGCGGATTCGCGCGTGGCCGTGCTGCTGGCGCAGGCCCACCTGGCGGACCGCATCCCCCCGCACGCCGCGCGGACCCTCCTCCTGGACGCCGACTGGCCGATCATCGCGGCGGAGAGCGATTCGGCGCCGCGGACGGGCATCGGACTCGATCATCTCGCCTACGTCATCTACACCTCCGGCAGCACGGGCCAGCCCAAGGGGGCGGAGAACACGCACCGCGGCATCCGCAACCGGCTGCTGTGGATGCAGGACGCGTTCGGCCTGGGCGCGGGCGACGCCGTCCTGCAAAAGACGCCGTTCAGCTTCGACGTCTCCGTGTGGGAGTTCTTCTGGCCGCTGATGACGGGCGCCCGCCTGGTGGTCGCCCGGCCGGAGGGGCACCGCGAGCCCGCGTACCTGGCGCGGCTCATCGGCGACGAGGGGGTGACGACGATGCACTTCGTCCCCTCCATGCTGCAGGCGTTTTTGGACGAGCCGGACCTGTCCGCGTGCGCCCCCCTGCGCCGCGTCGTCTGCTCCGGCGAGGCGCTCCCCGCGGAGCTGCAGGCGCGCTTCTTCGACCGCATCGGCGCGGAGCTGCACAACCTGTACGGACCCACGGAGGCCGCCGTGGACGTCACCTGGTGGCCCTGCGCGCGGGACGACCAGCGGCGCACCGTCCCCATCGGCCGCCCCATCGCCAACACGCGCATCCACCTGCTGGACGCCCGGCTGCACCCCGTTCCCATCGGCGTGGCGGGCGAGCTGTACATCGCCGGCGTGCAGGTGGGACGCGGCTACCTGGGGCGCCGCGCGCTCACGGCGGAGCGCTTCGTCCCCGACCCGTTCTCGGCCGAACCGGGCGCGCGGATGTACCGCACGGGGGATTTGGCGCGGTGGATGGCGGACGGCAGCGTGGACTACCTGGGCCGCGCGGACCACCAGGTGAAGGTCCGCGGCTTCCGCATCGAGCTCGGGGAGATCGAGGCCGCCCTGGCCGCGCACCCCGGCGTGCGCGAGGCGGTCGTCGTGGCCCGGACGGACGCGCCCGGCGAAACGCGGCTGGTGGCGTACCTGACCGCTGCGGGGGATGCCGTGCCGGACGCGGCCACGCTCCGGGAGCACCTGCGGGCGGGGCTGCCGGAGCACATGGTGCCCGCCGCCTTCGTGGGGATGGAGGCGCTCCCCCTGTCCCCCAACGGCAAGGTGGACCGCAAGGCCCTCCCCGCGCCGGAGAGCGGACGCGACGCCGCCGCGGCCTTCATCCCCCCGCGGGACGAGACGGAACGGGCCCTCGCCGCCATCTGGCGCGAGGCGCTGGGCGTGGAGCAGGTGGGCGCGTACGACAACTTCTTCGACCTGGGCGGCCACTCGCTGCTCCTGGTGCGAGTGCACGGGCGCATCCGCGAGGCGCTGGGCGCGGACGTGACGGTGGTGGAGCTCTTTCAGCACCCCACGGTGGGCGCCCTGGCCGCCCGGCTGGCGCGGGGCGGCGCAGGGGCGGCGCCCGCGCTGCAGGCGGTGGACGAACGGACCCGGCGCCAGAAGGCGGCGCTGGAGCGGCAGAAGCAACAGGCGATGCAGAGGAGAGGCAATGGCGGGTGAGCAGTTCGGCGGGGATCGGCTCGCGGGCGTGGAGGAGCTCAGTGGCTTCGAGGAGCTCGGCGGCGTCGAGGGGATCGCCGTCGTGGGGATGGCGGGGCGCTTTCCCGGCGCGGACGGCGTGGACGCGTTCTGGGCCAACCTGCGCGCGGGGGTGGAATCCATCCGCCGCCTTTCGCCGGACGAGCTGCGCGAGGCCGGCGTGGACCCGGCGCTGGCGGCCCACCCCGACTACGTCCCCGCGCGGGGCACCGTGGACGGCATCGAGTGGTTCGACGCCGCCTTCTTCGGCATCCCCCCGCGCGAGGCGGAGGTGACCGATCCGCAGCACCGCCTGTTCCTGGAGGTGGCGTGGGAGGCGCTGGAGCGAGCGGGGATGGACCCCTCCCGCGCCCCCGGCCGCGTGGGCGTGTACGCCGGGTGCGGGATGAACACCTACGCGCAGACGCTCAACTCCTTTGGCCGGCTGGCGAAGGCGGTAGGCGGGATGGCGGCCATGGTGGGCAACGACAAGGACTACCTGGCCACGCGCGTGGCGTACAAGCTGGGCCTTACGGGGCCCGCCGTCCTGGTGCAGTCCGCGTGCAGCACGTCGCTCGTGGCCGTGCACCTGGCCGTGCAGAGCCTGCTCTCGTACCAGTGCGACGTGGCCCTGGCGGGCGGCGTGTCGCTGCTGCTGCCGCAGGGGGGCTACCTGTGGCAGCAGGGAAGCATCGGCTCGCGCGACGGGCACTGCCGCGCCTTCGACGCGCGCGCCAGCGGCACGGTGATGGGCGGCGGCGCGGGCGTGGTGGTGCTGCGGCGGCTGGAGGACGCGCTGGCGGACGGCGACCCCGTGATCGCCGTCATCCGCGGCAGCGCCATCAACAACGACGGCGCGGCCAAGGTGGGATACACGGCCCCCAGCGTGGAGGGCCAGGCCCAGGTCATCGCCGAGGCGCAGTCGCTGGCCGGCGTGTCCGCCGACACCATCACCTACGTGGAGGCGCACGGCACGGGGACGGAGCTGGGCGACCCCATCGAGGTGGCCGCGCTCACCCAGGCGTTCCGCGCCGGTGGGGCGGAGGGCACCGGCTTCTGCGCGCTCGGTTCGGCCAAGACGAACATCGGCCACCTGGACGCGGCCGCGGGGGTCACGGGGCTCATCAAGACGTCGCTGGCCCTGCACCACGGCGAGATCCCGCCGTCGCTGCACTGGGAGTCGCCCAACCCGTCCCTGGGCCTTGCCACGAGCCCGTTCTTCGTCGCCCAAAAGTTGTCAAAGTGGTCGCCGCCGGCCGGGGTGCCGCGGCGCGCGGGCGTCTCGTCGTTCGGCCTGGGCGGCACCAACGCGCACGTGGTGATGGAGCAGGCGCCGCCCCGCGCGGCCTCCCGCCCGCCGTCGCGCGCCGCGCAGCTGCTCGTCCTCTCCGCGCGGACGGAGACGGCGCTGGCCACGATGGCGGAGCGGCTGCGGACGCACCTGGAGCAGACCCCCGAGCAGCCGCTGGCGGACGTGGCGTGGACGCTCCAGCGGGGGCGCCGCGGGTTCGCGCACCGGATGGCCGTGGTGGCGCACGACCGCGCGGACGCCGTGCGCGCGCTGGCGGGCGACCGTCCGTCGCGCACGGTGGACGGACGCACCGGCACGCACGCGCCCTCCGTCGTCTTTCTCTTTCCCGGCCAGGGCGCGCAGCACCCGGGAATGGCGCGCGGCCTGTACGAGGACGAGCCCGTCTTTCGCGCGGAGATGGACCGCTGCGCCGCGATCCTGCGCCCGCTCATGGGCATCGACCCGTGGAGCGCCATCTGCTCCGGCGACGGGGACGCGCTGATGCAGGCGGCCTTTCAGCCCCTGCTCTTCGCCGTGGAGTACGCCACGGCGCGGCAGTGGATGGCGTGGGGGATCCAGCCGGACGCCATGCTGGGGCACAGCCTGGGCGAGTACGTGGCGGCGTGCCTGGCGGGGGTGTTTTCGCTGGAGGATGCGCTCGCGCTGGTGGCCGAGCGCGGGCGGCTGATGCAGTCCACGCCCCCCGGGGCCATGCTCGCCGTCCCCCTCCCGCCCGCGGAGGTGGAGCCGATGCTGGATGGATCGCTGTCCATCGCGACCATCAGCGCGCCGGACCGCTGCGTGGTCGCCGGCCCGCCGGACGAGGTCGCGCGGCTGCAGGCGGCGCTGCGGGCGCGCGGCGTGGACGACGCGAAGCAGGTGGCCACGGCGCGCGCGTCGCACTCGATGATGATGGACCCCGTCCTGGATGCCTTCACCGCACGGGTCGCCGCGACGGTGCGCAATCCGCCCGCGCTGCGCTGGGTGTCCAACGTCACCGGGACGTGGATCACGCCGGCGGAGGCGGTGGACCCGGCGTATTGGGCGCGCCACCTGCGCGGCACCGTGCGCCTGGCGGACTGCTTCGCGACGCTGGCGGCGGAGGGCCGCGAGCGGGTGTTCATCGAGGCCGGACCGGGGCGCACGCTGTCGTCGCTGGTCAAGCGGCAGGTGCCCGGATGCACCGCCGTCAACGCCCTGCGCCACCCCCGCGACCCCGCGGACGACGTGGAAACCCTGCTCGCCGCGCTGGGCCGCGCCTGGGCCGCCGGGGTGGAGCCGGACTGGGCGGCCGTGCACGGGGGCGATGCGCGGCGGCGCGTGGTCCTGCCCACGTATCCGTTCGAGCGCCGGCGGTTCTGGATGGATTCGCGCGAGGCCATGCGCGCCGGCGAGGGCGCGGCCCGCGACCCGGACGACCCGGCGGAGCGCTTCTGGGCCCCCGCCTGGAAGGAGTCGCACGCCCCCGCCGCCGCGCCTGCCGCGGGAACGCGCGTGCTGGTGCTGGCGGACGGACTGGGGCTGGATGACGGGCTGGGCCTGGGCGAGCGCGTGGCGGCACGCCTGCGCGACGCGGGCGCCTTCGTGGCCGTGGCCGAGACCGGCGCCGCCTTCGCCCGCGCGGGGGACGAGCGCTGGCGGCTGGATCCCGCCCGCGCGGACGACTACCACGCGCTGCTGGCGGAGCTGGCACAGGCGGATGCCCTGCCGGTCGCCATTCTTCACCTGTGGAGCCTGGATGGGGACGGCGATGGCGAGGACGGCGTGCACCGGCGCGGCGTCCGCTCCATCCGCCTGCTTTCCCATGCGCTCGTCGTTCACGCCGCCGGCTGCCCCGTCCGCCTGGTCGCCGCGTCGCACGCCATGCACGACGTGGCGGGCGGCGAGCTCCCGCGGGCGGACAGGATGGCGCTCCTCTCGGCGGGCGGCGTGCTGGCCGCCGCAAATCCCGCCGCCATCTTCCGCACGGTGGACGTGGAAGTCCCTGCGTCCCGCGGCGGCATGGACGCGCTCGCCGCCCGCCTGGCCGCCGAAGCGCTGGACCCGCGCGCGGACGGCGGGACGGTGGCGTATCGCGGCCGGCGCCGGTGGATCCGCGAAACGGGGCCGCTGCGCCTGGACGGGGCCCCGGCGGCATCCGGCGGACTGTACCTGTTCACGGGCGGCGCGTCCGTGGATGCGGTCGCGGCGGCGCGCGCGCTGGCCCGCATCCCCGGCGCCGTGCTCCTGCTCTGCGGCGCGGGATGGACCGCGGATGGCGTGCGGCACCTCCGCGGCCTCGGCGCCGGAATCATCCACCACCCCGCCGATCCCGCGGACGCCGCCGCCCTGCGCGCGCTGGCGGACGAAGCGGCGCGGCGGCACGGACCCGTCCGCGGCATCGTCGCCGCGGCGGACCTGCGCGCCGGGGCGGATTTCGAAGCGAGGGATCTGGACGATGCCGATCCGCCCGCGCTGACGGCCGCGCGCGTGGTGGACGAGGCGTTCGCGGAGGGCGGGCCGGACTGGCTCATCTACACCAGCGCGCTCCCCGCCACCGCCGAGCACGGCGCGCTCGCCCGGCTCGCCGCCCTGGCCGCCCGGGCCGAGGCGCGCGCCGCCCGCACGGGGGAGCGCGTCCTCTGCGCCGCCTGGGACGCGCTCGCCGACGCGTCCGCCGAGCCGCACGCCCTGTCCATGGCGGACGCGGAGGATGCCGTGGCGCGGCTGCTGGCCGCCGCGCCCGCGGGCCAGGTGATCGTCTCGCGCCGCGACCCGCGCCTGCACCGCGACCTCCCGGCCCCCGCTCCGGCATCGGCTGAGGTCACATCGGCCGATGACGACGCGACCGATCCGCCCGCCGGCGGCGCCGTGGCGACGCTCGCCGGCATCTGGCGCGCGCTGCTGGGCGTGGAGCGCGTGCGTCCGGACGACGGCTTCTTCGCGCTGGGCGGCGACTCCGTGATCGCCATCCAGGTGGTGAGCCGCGCCGCGCGCGCCGGGCTGCGGCTCACCACGCGGCAGGTGTTCGTGGAGCCCACGCTCGCCGCGCTGGCCGCGGCGGCCACGGTGGAAGGGGTCGATGGGGCGCCCGCGGCGGAGCAGGGCCCCGTGGTCGGTCCCGTGCGGCTCACCCCGCCGCAGCGCGCCCTGCTGGACGCGGATCCGCCGCGGCCGGAGCAGTTCGGGCAGTCCATCATGATCGAGCTTCGCCAGCCGGTGGAGCCCGCGGCGCTGGAAGGGGCCGTGGCCCGCATCCTGGAGCATCACGACGCCCTGCGCCTTCGCTTCACCCGCGGCGCGGACGGCTGGCGCGCGGAAAACGCGGCCCCCGGCGGACCCATCCCCTTCACATCCGTCGATCTCTCCGCACATCCGCCCGCCGAGCAGGAGCGGACCATCCGGGCACGCGCGGCGGAGGCGCAGGCGGCGCTGTCGCTGGATTCGGGGAGCCTGCTCACGTCCGTGCACTTCGCGCTGGGGCCGGACCGCCCCGCGCGATGGTTCGTCGCCGCGCACCCCCTGGCGGTGGACGGCATCTCGTGGCGCGTGCTCCTGGAAGACCTGGAAACCTGCGTGGCGGACGGCGATGCGCGCCTTCCCGCCCGGGGCACGGCCTACCGCGACTGGGCGGCGCGGCTGGAGGAGCACGCCGCGTCCGGCGCCCTGGACGCCGAGGGCGCGTGGTGGGCCCGCACGCTGCGCCCCGGCGCCGCCGCGCTCCCCGTGGACGATCCCGCGGCCGCGGACACGTATTCCGCCGAGCGCACGCGCTCCGTGTGGCTGGACGCGGACGAGACGGACGTGCTGCTGCACCGCCTTCCCGCGTCCTTCGCCATCCAGCCCCACGAGGTGCTGATCGCCGCGCTGGCCCGTGCGCTCGGCGACTGGGCGGGCGGGTCGCAGGTGCTGATGGAGCTGCGCACCCACGGCCGCGAGGCCCCGTTCGCGGACGTGGACCTGTCGCGCACCGTGGGATCGTTCGCCTGCGGCTTCCCCGTGCGCCTGGCCCTCCCCGACGGGGGCGGGGGCGCCGTGCTGCGCGCCGTGCAGGAGCAGCTGCGCGCCGTTCCGGGCCGCGGGCAGGGCTACGGCGTGCTGCGCCACCTGCGCGCGGGCCCCGCCGGCGAGGCGCTGCGGGCCCGGCCGGAGCCGCGCGTGTCGTTCCACTGGATCGGCACGCCGGACCAGGCGTGGACCCACCACACCCTGTTCGGCCCCGGCGCGGGGGGCCCCCCGCCGCTGCACCCCGCCGATGCGCCCCGCCCGTTCGCGCTGGAGGTGTCGGCGATCGTGGTGGAGGGGCGGCTGCGGGCGGACTTGACCCACGGCGCGTCCCATCGCCCGGAGACGGTGCAGGCGCTGGCGGACGCGTGGCTGCGGACGCTGCGCGCCATGATGTCGCACGTGACGGACGCCCGCGACGGCGGGTTCACCCCCGCCGGTCCCGGGGCAGCGCCCGCGCCGGACGAGCCGAATGCGATGGATGAGACGGATGGCGTCCTGGCCGGGCGCGAGGGCCCGGCCTGACCGAAAATCACGCGAGACGCGGAGACCGGCAGGGATGGGTGCGGCCCCGGATCCCGTCGACGTGCTTCACCAGGGGGGCGGGGGCACCAACACGGCCGCTCCCCCGCCCCGCTGTCCCTTCATGGCTTGGAAGTCTGTGCCGGACCACGGCCGGGGTATGCTTGCGAATGCCCCCATGAGCGTACCTCACGCACGCCCATGAAGGCCGCCGTGCTGCGCTCAGGATGCAATTCGTAGTTCTCCCGGTGGATCAGTTCGCCGCGTAGTACAGTCAAGTACACCCTCGCGGCTTCCGTGGTATACAGCACCGAATCCACCAGAACTACGCTCCTCCCCCGGACGGGTATCCGCGGGCATGGCCGCATCGCATCATCCAGCATCCCGCGGACCATCGGTGCGAGGCGTGCAGCGATGTCCGCGGTCGTCCCCCCGCCCAGGGCACGCTGGACGCTGCACGCGTCAAATCGAAGAGGGTCGTCCATGTACGTCTGGCGATGGTTCATGACCGTACCGAGTGCACGCGCCATGTCCTCGGGCGTTTGCGCGGCGAGCGGTGCGCTGGCAGCAACCACGAGGGCAACGAGCGCGGCCAGCCGGAGACGCTGCATCACCTTGCCACACATGAGTTGGGTCCTGGGTTCAAGCGATTGAACGGCGCGGCCGTGTAGTAGTCACGACCCAGCACATCGAACGTCGGCCCGGTTCCGGCCGGGTGGTTATACCCCATCCGGTGCGCCGCCTCGTGCAGGGCAGTGAGGGCTACCTCACGGATGGCGTCGGTGTTCCCCGCGTTGGCCGCGTCGAGCCCGGCCGGGTCGTAGTGGATGTTGCCGTTGTTGTACATGCCGTAGTGCGATCCGTACGGGTCGTTGGTGGCGTCGCTGTCGAACGCGCCACGAAACACCGCACCTCCCGCAAGCGCAGAACGGAACCCGGCCTCCAACTCCGCGCACTCCCGCCGCGCAATGGAATCCGTAAACTGCGCTGCTGGGCGCAACTGCGTGGCCAAGGCGTTGGCGATGGTCGTGCGGTCCGCATCGGTGAGCGGCTTCTCGCAATTCGGATGGATCGCGGGGTCGCAGGTGGTGGTCCCGCCGTCCGGCGGGACGGATCCGCCGCCTCCCCCGCCTCCCCCGCCACCGGTGTAGCACCCACTGGTGTACTGTGCTGCCGAATCCGGTATTTCCTGCTACTACCTCTCCACGAGCCCCGATCTACGCCCATCGTAGCACAAAACTCAAATGCACCAATGGAGCGGTATGATAGGTGCACTTTTTGGATCTGTCAAATAGCGGCCCGTAACGGATGATGCGCGGGCGAAACAGGGATTTTGCTGATTCTGACGGAGGGCGCCCCCCCCTGTGTGTACCGCACGCTCTGGTGGCAGCGTTGTCCGCGCACCGTGGGATCGTTCGCCTGCGGCTTCCCCGTGCCCCTGGCCCTGCCCGACGGGGGCGGGGGCGCCCTGCTGCGTGCCGTGCGGGAGCAGCTGGGCGCCGTCCCCGGCCGCGGGCTGGGCTACGGCGTGCTGCGCCACCTGCGCGCGGGCCCGGCCGGAGCCGCGCGTGTCGTTCCCACGCCGGACCAGGCATGGACGCACCACACCCTGTTCGGCCCCGGCGCGGGCGCCCCCCCGCCGCTGCACCCCGCCGCTGCGCCCCGCCCGTTCGCGCTGGAGGTGTCGGCGATCGTGGTGGACGGGCGGCTGCGGGCGGACTGGACCCACGGCGGCCCCCATCGCCCGGAGACGGTGCAGGCGCTGGCGGACGCGTGGCTGCGGACGCTGCGCGCCATGATGTCGCACGTGACGGACGCCCGCGACGGCGGGTTCACCCCGCCGGTCCCGGGGCAGCGCCCGCGCCGGACGAGCTGGAGGGCGTCCTGGCCGGGCTCCAGGGCGGAGCCTGACGGATCCTGCCGGTAGGACGCGGAGGCGCGGGGGACACGGAGAACTGCGGAAAGACAACCGATTGACTCACACAGAGGAACAGGGGGAACAGAGGAACTTCGGGGCAGGCTACTGCTTCGGCTCGCGCTTCTCCCACCGCGCCGCCGCCGCTCTCCGTGCGCTGGCGCTCCGTTCTTCCGGTGTCATCTTCTCCGCCCGTGCCTTCCCGCCCTTCAACCCGCCTTTCCGCCCCAGCGCCACGGCGTACGGGTTCCTTTCCGGCGCGGGGTCAGGCTCGGGTTCCGGGTCGGGCTGGGCGTCTTCGGGATCGTGCCCCGCTGTCGCCTCCCGCATCACGCGAAACGCGTTCTGGTTGACGTCTGGCGCGCGTGGGCGCGGTCGCTTCGGGTTTGCCATCCCTGCCCCTCGTTCGTGGTTTTCTGTGCGTGCGTAAGCGCTCACGCATCCCCTGCCAGTATAGTGCCCTCCTCTCCCCATACAAGCCCGCTCACATTACGCCCGGCCGTAGCGCCAACGGCGTGCACTTGGTATTCTGTCCGTATAGGTGAACCCATCCCCTGTTTCTAGGCTGCTCCCGCGCTCGATACGGTGAAAGAACGCAAGCCGCCGCCACCAGCACGTCGCCCCAGACTTCCCCCCGCTCCTGGGTGGGAATGGCTCCCGCTTGGCGTCCTGTCTGAGCCTGCCCAGCGGATGGCCTTTGCCCTTTGGCGGCGTGTGTCGGATACCCGGCTCTGGGCAAACTCTGCCCCTGCTGAGCGCGCGGGCCTGTTCGACCCCACCACGCCGTTGTTCCGGACTGGCCTGTCCGGCAAGCACGACAGGACCGTTACGGATGCTCTGGAAACGCTCGGGTTCCTCGTGCGTTTCCCAGACGTGATGCGGCCCTCTGACGCCGCTGTGGCTTGCCGCAAGGTTTACGAGTGGGCGGACGCGCATCGCTACCTAGAAACGGCCGTAGCTTACGCGGAAGCTTGGGCCTACTGCGCACCGGAATGCGCGAAAGCCGCCGCCGAGGCGGGGCAAATGTGCATGCGCGCCGGATACGAGTCCCGCGCCGCCGTGTGGCTGTACCGGGCCGGAGTCGTTGCCGGAAGGACGCAAGACGAAGAATGGGCGATCCGGTCAAAGCTGCGGACGGGAATCCTGTTGCTCCAGTTGGGACGGAGCGAGCAAGCACGGGCAGTACTTCGGAAGGCAGGCCGGAGAGCAACGCGAGCGGGGCAGGTCGAATGGGCGGGCAAGGCGCACCACGACCTGCTCCTTAGCTATGCAACGGACGCGGCCGGGTTCGGGAAGGCCACGGCCCACCTGGAGCACGCACTTCGCTTGTACCCCGTCAGGAATGCACGTATTCCCTATCTTGTGCACGACTACGCGGTAATCCTCATCCGCAGCGGTGCATACGGTGAAGCGCTCCGGGCTCTCGGGGCGGTCTACCCCTACATCCCGCCGTCAAACCGAACGATCATCCACGCCACGACAGCCCGCGCGTGCGCCGGAGTTCGCGACCATGATGGCTACGCCCGGGGCGCGGCGCTTGTAACCTTGGCAGCAAGCAAGGGAGACGAAAGCGCATCCTTCGCCCTGCTCCACGTTGCGGAAGGTGCGCGGTTGTTGGGCGAGTGGGATTCCGCGGAGAGCCATGCGGCGGCGGGGTTACAGGTCGCGCTACGGCGCCGTGAGCTGGACGTTGTCCGCGTCGCTTACGATGTTCTCGACGCGGTTACGACACGCACTCAGCTTCAGATCGTGCAGGCGCCACACGCGAAGGTGCGCGCGACCGTGGACGGGTGCCTCCTGCGACTCGCAAAACTGGCAGTCCCGTCCGCCCGGCAACGCAGCGCACGATTCCCCGCATCGCAGGTCGTATCTACTTCGTGGGTGCCATAGCGCATCAACCCCCCGCACGTAAGGATACGGGGCGCCCCTGTACGGGCGCCCCGTCTCTCGTTCAGGACCCAAGCCCGCCTGATTCAGTCTCCGAGCCGGTGCCTTGCTGCTGGGCGGTCCCGCTCGCCCCCGTAGTGTCCGCGCCACTCCGGCCACCTGACCCGTACCCCCAACCACTATCCAGCGAGGGGGCAGCAGGGGGCGCCACCACGTTATCTGCCTTTGAGCAACCCGCGCCGACGACAACCAACGCGAGCGCGGTGCAGAGAGGGCGGCAGAGGTGGTTGATTCGCATGCTGCATCTCCAGTTCTTGAACGATGATTGAGGGCGGGCCGGAGCACGGCGGAATTTAGTCGCAAACGCCCGCTTTACGCCAGCAAAGCGGGGCAAAACCGCCCGTATCTGCTGGGGATTGGGTCGAAAGCCGCTCACTGCCACGAGTTTTCCGCTGCACCACTGTGGTGCAGCAACATGGTGGGAGCCGTCCGTTCGCGAATGCTTGGGATCGGTGCACGCCCGGCCATTTTGGGGCCGCCGCCGGTAGCGCTGGCAGGCCATCGCTATCCAGATGGAGGGCTCCACCGGCCGTCGTGAATGGCACCCGGCCTATAACGGCCACGATTTGGGACTAGAAGACGAAGGCGCCCCCATGCTACCCTCTGGCCGTCACGATTTTGAGGCGGAAACGGTCAGGAGGAACACGCATGGCGAAAACTGCTGCGACACATCAGAGGCCGGATGATCCAGGGGCGGGTGAGCACCTGCCCGCGTCTCCCGCTGAGTCCGGAGAGGCGGAGCGGCTGCCGCCCGCTCCCGAGCCGAAGGGGCTCAACCTGCGGGGGGGCAGACGGGACGATAAGAGGCCTTCCCGGTACATGTTCGGGAGCGGCAACTGATGATCGCCATCCCAGACGAGCCGGGGCCGGGCCGGGTAGCGGCGGGCAGTAGCCCCGAACCGTTGGAGCCGCCGCATCCCGCGCCCCCCTCGCCTGCGCCGCCGGGCGCCCTTGAGCCGCAGACGACGATATACATGCGGGAATGGCTTCAGGCGCGGGGGGGTGCGAACGGTGACCAATCCGACGCGCGCCACATCTTCGTGAGCCTGATGGACCATCTCGAAACGGGATGGAAGCACATCCGCCCGCTTCAGCTTTGGTATGAGGAGAACAGGGAAACCGCGCGGGGCACGGATGCATACTGGCATCTGATGGAATTCATAGACGCGGACCTTGTGGACGTGTTCCGGGGCCTTGTCGCCCTCGCCTACGCCCTCGTGCCCGGCTATCCCGAGTGGCTGGAAACCGCAGATCCGGGCGACGTGGACGGCGAGGCGGATACGTTCCACCGGTATCTCGTCATGGCCGGGGCGGCGGCGGAGCACGACAGCGTTCCGGACGGGCTGCGGCACCTAGCCCGTGCGGCTGCGCATGCGCTCGCGGACTGGACGACCGATCTACTCGTGCTGGTGGACGCGATTGACCGTCAGGTACTCACCCCCATGATGAGGGCGGCAAATGCCGGATAAAGCCGGACCGGCGCGCCATCAGGAGGGCGAGCGGAACGTGTGGATGCGCGAGCAACCACACCGGGAAGTCGATATCGACAAGGTCCGCGCCTACGCGTTGGACTTGGCCGAGAGCACGTCCCTGCGCTATGTGGCCCGGCTGATCCCCGTTTGCGTAAGCACCCTGCACAACTTCCTTGGCGGGGCGGCGCCGCATCCGCGCGTCCGGACCCTGCTGTGCAAGTGGTATCTACGGGAGACCGGGAAGGGAGCTGAAGAGGCGGCAGCCGTGGACGTGCTTTGCGAGCCGTTCACGGGGGACGAACGCCAGCAGGTCCGGGCGGGACTGCTGGGCGTGGTCGCACGCGCCCACGCGCAGGCCGGGCGGAAGGTTCCGGAGTGGATCAGGCGGGTGCGCGGCGATGGATGAGCCGATTGACGACCATAGGCGCGTGCCCCTGGAAGTGCTCCGCGAGTTTGCGCGAAGCTGCGCGGAGACCGCTTCCACCCGGAGCGTCGCTGAAGACGCGGGGGTTGGCCGTTCGACCGTCCATAAATTCATAAACGCCGGGACCATGCCGCACCCACGAGTGCGCAGGCGCCTCGCGTTGTGGTATCTCCGGCGGGTGCGGGGGATAGACCACATGGAGTTGTTGCGGCCCTACACGGCGGCACTTTCCGTGCTGCTGGCAGACTTCGAGGAACCCGCGCTCGGACAGATGAGGGCGGACGTGCTGAACATTATCCGCCGGGGCTACGTAGACGAGGGGCTGCCGGAGCCGCGGTGGATGGAAGCGGTGCGGGAGCGGCAGCGGGAGAGACTGCTGTAGCCGGATCGTCCGCCCCGGTCCCGCCGGTACCTGTCCAGTTTCGGCGCCCACTTAGGCCAAACTGACCCACTACCAACTTCCGCCGTCCCCTGTTCCCCCTGTTCCTCTGTGTGCCATTGCCGTTGTTGTTCTCATTTTGTTCTCCGCACCTTCCGCGTGATCTCGGGGCCGCGTGGCATACCGGCATCCCGCACGAGCGATCCCGCCGCTGCGCACGGTGAAGCACCAGAGTTGCGTGGTGACTGCCTGCCGTGCCGAATCGCCCCGGGCGGCGAGTGGTGGAGCGCAGCCTCATCGGAGGTGCCGTTGGATCAGGCGAAGCAGACGGGGCCCCCCTCCCTGGAGCATACGTCCCCGCATTCCGGGCGCACGGACCCCGTTGCGCGACAGGTGGACGCGATCGCCGCGACGCGAGCGGAGCACGAACGGCTCGTCCGCGCGCTGGAGGTGGAGCGCTCGCGGCTCACGGGCGTGTTCCAGCAGGCGCCGGCGTACATCGCCACCGTGCGCGGGCCGGACCACGTCTTCGAGATGGCGAACCCCCTGTACCGGCAGCTGGCGGGCGGACGGGACCTGGTCGGGCGGGCGGCGCGGGAGGCGGTGCCCGAACTGGTGGAGCAGGGCTACATCGCGCTCCTGGACCAGGTGTACCAAAGCGGCGAGCCGTACGTGGCCACCGAGGCGCAGGTGCTGTTCCGGAAGGAGGCGGACGGCCCGCTCGTGGAGCACTTCATCAACTTCGTCTACGCGCCGCTCCGGGACGCGGACGGCACCGTCGCGGGCATTCTCGCCCACGGCGTCGACGTGACGGAGCAGGTGCGGGCGCGGCGGGAGACCGAACGGGCACGCGAGCGCGCCGACCGCCTGCAGGCGCTCACGGCCGCGCTGGCGGCGACGTCCACACCGGAAGAGGTCGCGGAGGTGGTCGTGGCCCAGGCAGTATCCTCGACCGGTGCCGCGACCGGAATGCTGGCCCTGCGCACCGGCACCGATCCCCCTGAAGCGGTGATCCTGCGGCAGATCGGGCTGGGGGACGACGTCCTGGGCCTCTTTGCCCGGTTCGGGCTGCACGCACCCGGGCCCGCGGCGGCCTGCCTGCGGACGGGCGAGGCATTCTTCGTCGAGTCCCGGACGGAGGTGGTCAGGCGCTTCCCCGAGATGGCGGCGATCTGGGAGAGCCTGGGCACGCACGCCGTCGTCACGGTGCCGCTCACGGCCGCGGGCGATACCATCGGGGCCATGTCGTTCACCTTCCAGGCCCCGCGCACGTTCGCGCCCGAAGACCGGGCTTTCTTCCTCGCCCTGGGACGCCAGTGCGCGCAGGCGCTGGAGCGCGCCCGGCTGTTCGCGGCCGAGCGGCAGTCCCGCACGGAGGCCGAGGCCGCGAACCGCGCCAAGAGCCAGTTCCTGGCCACCATGAGCCACGAGCTGCGCACGCCGCTCAACGCCATCGGGGGCTACGCCGAGCTGCTGGAGATGGGGATCCACGGCCCGGTGACGGACGCCCAGCGCGAGGCCCTGGAGCGCATCCAGCGCAGCCAGAAGCACCTGCTCGGCCTCATCAACGAGGTGCTGAACTACGCCAGGCTGGAGACCGCGAGCGTGCGGTACGACGTCCGGGAGGTCGGTGTCGGCGGCGCGGTCGCGGCCGTCGAGTCGCTGGTCCTGCCCCAGGCCCGCGCGAAGTCGCTCTCCATCACGAACCACGCGTGCGACGCGGCGCTCGCCGTGCTGGCGGACGAGGAGAAGCTCCGGCAGATCCTGCTCAACCTGTTCTCCAACGCCATCAAGTTCACGGACCCCGGTGGATGCATCACCGTGGCCTGCCACGAGCTGGATGCGAGGCCCGACGCCGGTGCGATGGGCAGCCGGCCGGGCGGGCGCACCGTGGAGATCCGGGTGAGCGACACCGGCATCGGGATCCCGGCCGACAAGCTGGAGGCGGTCTTCGAGCCGTTCGTGCAGGTGGGGCGCGCCCTCAACAACCCCGGCGAGGGCACGGGCCTGGGCCTCGCCATCAGCCGGGACCTGGCGAAAGGAATGGGAGGCGACGTCGGGGTGGAGAGCGTGGCGGGATCGGGCAGCACGTTCATCGTGACGCTGCCTCGCGCGTAGGCTTGTGCCGCGGTGGCGTGCCCGGGACCCGGAGCAGTCCCGGAGGCCCATGCCGTTCCTCTGCCACTCGCCATCTCCAGCGGGATCGAACGCGTGTGGACGGCGGCGGCCACGCCCCCGCGTACGGCAAAGCGTGCCCCTGGCGCGGCCGGCTCCTTCCCGGTCAGCCGCGGGGCCCGGGCGCCTGCTCGTCCCGGGGAGCGGAACGAAGCCACAGGGTGAAGCACGATCCCTCCCCCTCCACGCTTCGCACCGTCAGCTCCCCGCCCATGCGCCGCGCCAGCTCCCGGCTGATGGTGAGTCCCAGCCCCGTCCCGTCCCGCCTGCGCGTCAGCCCCGCCTCCGTCTGCACGAACGCCTCGAACACCGATTCCCGCAGCTCCGGGGCGATCCCGATCCCCGTGTCGGCCACGCGGATGCACACCCACGCGCCCTCCGCCGGGAGCCGGGCTTCCGGATCCGGGGCGTGCGTCGTGCCGCAGGTCAGGGTGACCCGCCCGCCCCGTACCGTGAACTTGACCGCGTTGGCCAGCAGATTGACGAGAATCTGCCGGACCCGGTCTTCGTCGCCGACGTAGCGGTCGGTGTACCCTTCCCGGTAGTCGATGGTGATTCCCGCGGCGCCCGCCTGCGGCTCGATCAGGCCGACCGCGGCCGACATGGCGGGCGCCGCGAGGGCGGGTTCATTCGCGACGTCCATCCGGCCCGCCTCGACCTTCGCGAGGTCCAGGACGTCCTCGATCAGCTTCAGGAGATGCGAGGTGCTGGCCCGGATGCGGGCAAGGTAATGGCTCTGCTGTTCCGTCAGCGGGCCGGCGATCTCCAGGTCGAAGAGCGCCGTGAACCCGATGATCGCGTTGAGGGGGGTGCGGATCTCGTGGCTCATGGAGGAGAGGAACTGCGACTTGGCCAGGTTCGCCTCCCGCGCCACTTCGGCCAGGTTCCGCGCCTCGTGGGCCAGATCCTCCGCGCGTTCGGCGAGCTCCTGCTCGCGGATGCTGGCGATCACCAGCCGCTGGTTCATCTGCGCGGCAAGGGCGCCGGCGCTCCGCGCGTCGCGGTGGAGCCGCGCGTTGTCGATGGCCATGGCGCAGCGCGCGCCCAGGTCCTCGGCGAGCTCGATGTCCGCGGGCGCGTACTGGTGCCCGTTGTCGGCGCTCACCAGCGTGATGGCCCCCAGCACGCTGCCGCGCGCGATGAGCGGAACCACGACCACCGAGCCGATGCCGAGCGCGCGCAGCGTGCGCAGGTTCTCCGCGTCGCGGGCCACGGAGACGAGCATCTCGTCGTCCACGAAGGGAATCACCTCGACCTGGCGGGTGCGCACCGCCCGGGGAGCCCCCAGCGGGTCGTCGCGGCCCGGCGGCCAGCTCCGGGTCAATCCAGCCGCGAGCTCCTCCTTCTGCGGATCGGGGTGGATGATGGCGAGCCGCCGCATCGATCCATCGGCTTCCACCAGGTCCACGATGCACCACGATCCCAGGAACGGGAGCGCAAGGCCGGCCACGACGCGCAGCGTCGCCTCGTAGTCGAGCGAGTCGGCCAGGCACCGGCTGGTCTCGGCGAGGAACGCGAGCTTGCCCTCGGCCGTCGCATCCCGGGAACCTGCACCTCCGGCCACCGCGCCGGGGGACGCGTGCTCCGTGCTTTCCGTTCCGAGGGCGGATCCTGAAGGCACGTTGATCGACCGGTGCAAGAATGGACGGCCCCTGGGCCGTCCGACGGGTGCTGCAGACCCTTGGGGTTGCCGAGGCGCGCAACAACAAGGCCACCCTCACGGCGCGGCTCGCCCGGGGGATCATCCCTCATGGCCGCGCTCTTGCTCCGCAGTCGTTGCCCACCCGCTGTTCCTCCACGCCATCCGAAAGAATCGTGTGATTCAACGGTCCCCGGCCGTGGACGATCTTGCGAGGCGCCTTCTGCAGCACGAAGCGGGCGCCGCCCGCGACGCGGACGCGCTGGCCACCGCCGTGGAGGGGGTGTGCCGCAAGCTCTCCGATGAACTGGAAACCCTGGTGGGCCGGGGGGGCGCCGCCGCGCTGCTGGGGCGCGCCCTGCGTCTGGCCAGCCGGGAGTTCCCCTCCCTTGCCGCCGTCCGCCTGCAGGCGGACGGCCCTCCTTCTTTCGATGCATTACGTGAATTGCTGCAAGAGCAGACTCCCGGGGATGCGAAAGCCGCCAGCACCTCCTTGCTGGCGAACCTGCTGGGCTTGCTGACCAACCTGCTGGGTGAGGATCTGGGCCTGCGCCCGGTGATGAGCGTATGGCCGAGCCTGTTGTTGGAGCCCGGGTCGCCTGCCGCGAGGGAGATTGAGGAATGACGCAGAAGCGAGTGGTGATCCGGCAGCTCCCCACGGGGGTGCCGGGGCTGGACGCGGTGCTGGGCGGGGGAATTCCCGAATACTCCTTCAACCTGATCGCCGGCGAGCCGGGCGGCGGCAAGACCACGCTCGCGCACCAGGTGATGTTCGCCAACGCCACGCCCGAGTGCCCTGCCCTGTACTTCACCGTGCTGGGCGAGCCCGCGGTCAAGATGCTCCGCTACCAGCAGCAGTATTCCTTCTTCGACCCCGACCGGATCGGCGAAGCCATCCGGTTCGTGAACCTGAGCGACGACGTGCGGGAGCGCGGCCTGGAGGGGGTGCTGGAGCGGATCATCCAGGAGGTGGAGGAGAGCAATCCGTGCCTGGTGATGGTGGACTCGTTCCGGACGGCGATCCGGGCCGGCCCCGACGGTCCCGCCGGCGAGGGAGACCTGCGGTCGTTCGTGCAGCAGCTCGCGCTGCACCTCACGAGCTGGCAGGTCACCTCGTTCCTGCTAGGCGAGTACATGCCGTCGGAGCGGGAGTCCGACCCGGTGTTCACCATCGCCGATTCCATCCTGTGGCTGTCGCAGGAGGCGGACCGCAACTCGGTCGTGCGCAAGCTCCAGGTGGTGAAGGTCCGCGGCCAGGGGAACATGCCCGGGCTGCACACCTTCAAGATCACGGGCGACGGGCTGCGCGTCTTTCCGCGCATCTCCCTCCCCGTGCGCGAGGAGGACCGGGCGACGCCGCACGGGCGCGTCTCCACGGGAATCCCGGCCCTGGACGAGATGATGGGGGGCGGGATTCCCCGCGGCGACTCGGTGCTGGTGACGGGACCGTCCGGGTCGGGAAAGTCCGTGCTCGCCACGCAGTTCATCGCGGACGGGGTGGCCAAGCGCGAGCCCGGCGTGCTGGTGGTCTTCGAGGAGCACCCCAAGGAGTACGTCCACCGTGCCCAGGGGCTCGGCTTTCCGCTGCGGGAGATGATCGAGGAGGGAGTGCTGGAGGTCATGTACCTGCGGCCGCTAGACCTCTCGCCGGACGAGACCCTGTTCGAGATCCGCGAGGCGGCGGAGCGGGTGGGCGCCCGGCGGGTGGTCATCGACTCCATGTCGGGCTTCGAGCTGGCGCTGGCGCCCACCTTCCGGACGGACTTCCGCGAGTCGCTGTACCGCCTGGTGGGCGCCCTCACGGGGGTGGGGATCACGGTGCTCACGACCATGGAGATCATGCAGGACCGCGCCGAGCTGCGCTTTACGCCCAACGTCGTCTCCTTCCTGGCCGACGTCCTGCTCCTGCTGCGCTACTGCGAATCCGAGGGGCAGATCAAGAAGGTCATGACCGTGGCCAAGATGCGCGGGAGCCAGCACAGCAAGGCCTTTCGCGAATACGAGATCACGAAGCACGGGTTCGAGGTGGGCGGGGGGCTGGAGGGGTTCCGCGGGAGCATCAGCGGGGCGCCGTACCTCGCGGGATCCCCGGAATGACCGGCCGGCCGGGACCGCGCCGGCACCCCGGCGCCACCGGGCCAGGTCGACGTCCACGCCCAGCGGGGAGAATGGAAGAATGACCCAGGAGAAGCCCGGCGATCCGCGTGCGCCCGAACCGGTCGTTCCGAGCCCTGCCGTGGAAGCCGCGGGACGCGTGCCGGAACCATCCGGGAATGAATCCCGGGAACGCGAGAAGGCCTGGGAACGGGGGGAAGAGCGGGCGAAGCTGCGCACCGAAGCCGGCACGGACGCGCCCAATCGCAATGCCGTCTTCGCGACCACGGGCATCGCGCAGCGGGCGTTCGTCGCGCTCGCCGACAACGTGCGCGACTATGCCATCTTCCTGATGGACCCTGACGGCATCATCATCTATTGGGGCGAGGGCGCACGCCTGATCAAGTGGTGGACGCGCGAGCAGATGGAGGGCGCCCACTTTCGCGTGCTCTACCCCGACGGCGGGGCGGAGGACGGGACCGCCGAAGGGCACCTGGCCGAGGCGGCGCGGCGCGGCGAAATGGTCAGCGAAGGCCAGCGCGTGCGCAGTGACGGCTCCACCTTCTGGGCCGGCGCCACGCTCACGGCGCTGCGGGATGCGGACGGGGAACTGCAGGGATTCGCCAAGCTCACGCGCGACCTCACGGCGGCGCACGCGGCGGAGGCGGCGCTCACGGCGGCCAAGGAGGCCACGGAGACCGGCAGAAAGGTGGTCGCGGAGAACCGGGCCAAGGGCGCGTTCCTGGCCGCCATGTCGCACGAGCTGCGCACCCCCCTGCAGGCGATCATCGCCTACTCCGACCTCCTGGACATGGAGATCGCGGGCCCGCTCAACGAGACGCAGCGTACGCAGCTCGCGCGAATCCGGGTCAGCAGCAAGCACCTGCTGGGGCTCGCCACGGAAGTGCTCGACCTTTCGCGGCTGGACGTGGGAGGGCTGCCGGTCACGCCCGCGGCACACGGGCTCGGGATCACCGCCCATGAGGCGCTGCTGCTGGTGGAGCCCCAGGCCCAGGCCAAGGGGCTGACGCTGACGAGCGCGGTGAGCGGCTCGGCGGCGGAGCTGTGCTACTGGGGCGACGAGGTCCGCGTGCGACAGATCCTGGTGAACCTGCTGGCCAACGCCGTAAAGTTCACCCCGGCCGGCGGCCGCGTCACCGTGAGCGCCGGAGCGACGCAGCAGGCACCGCCCGATGCCCAGCTGGGCGCCCCGGGGCCCTGGGTGTACATCCGGGTCGAGGACAACGGCGAAGGGATCCCGGCGGACCAGCTGGGCACGATCTTCGAGCCCTACGAGCAGCTGGGCAACGCGGGTGCCGAGGGGGCGGGGCTCGGGCTCGCGATCAGCCAGCGGCTCGCCAGGCTCATGGGCGGAGACCTCACCGCCACCAGCGTGGCCGGCGTGGGCTCGAGCTTTTTTCTCTGGCTGGAGAACTCCGCCACGCGCCCCGCGAAAACCCCCGGGTAACCGGGGGACGGGGCGCGTCCCGGCGCTCGTTCTTCGGCCGGGGAACGCCGGTTCGATTACGGCGGACGGGCGATCCGCACGGCGCGTGTACGAGCCGGGGGCGGCACCACCCGGCGCGGCCGCGGCGCCCCTCGTGCAGTGCTCCAAGCCCCGCGCGCTGACGTTTCCGATTACGCGGACCCGGGAGGCTTCCCCTGGGACCGCAGCTTTTTCCCAGGAGCGATGGTGAGCGAGATCGTGCCCCCGGAGGTGCCCCGCGCGTCCACCGGGATCCAAGGGCTGGACCGGATCCTGGGAGGCGGCTATCCCACCCAGGAGATCTACCTGATCGAGGGAGAGCCGGGCACCGGCAAGTCGCTCGTGGGGCTCCATTTCCTGCGTGCCGGCGCCGAGGCCGGCGAGAAGTGCATCCTGATCACGCTGAGCCAGAGCAAGCAGGCCATCCAGCGGCTGGTTGCTTCGCATGGATGGACGCTGGACGGGATCGAGGTCTACGAGATCTCCGCGGAGAACCTCGTCCCCGGACTCGGGTCGGAGCAGGTCCTCTTCCATACGGCCGACGTGGAGCTGGGCGAGATGATGGCATCCGTGCGGGAGGTCATCGAGGAGGTAAAGCCCACCCGCGTGGTGTTCGACGCCGTTTCCGAGCTTCGGCTGCTCTCGAACGACGCGGGCCGCTACCAGCGCCAGCTGTTCATCCTCAAGGAGCTGTTCGCCAACCGGGGCGCGACCGTGCTGTTCCTGGACAACCAGCCGGTGATGCCCGGCCACAGCGAGCTCCAGCATCTCGCCTTCGGGGTCATTCTCCTCAACCACACGCCCACCTCCTACGGCAACGAGCGCCGCCAGCTGCGCGTCCTGAAGGTGCGGGGGATCCGGTACGACGACGGCGTGCACGACTTCCGCATCTGCACGGGAGGCCTGAAGGTGTTCCCGCGCCTCAGGACGGGCGAGCGGCTGCACAACGCGTGGGGCGCCCACGAGAGCGGTATCGAGGAGATCGACAAGATGCTGGGCGGCGGGCTGGCCGAGGGCAGCTCCACGCTGTTCCTGGGTCCTTCCGGCACGGGCAAGAGCTCGCTGGCCTCGCACTACGTATTTGCGGCCGCGGAGCGCGGCGAGCGCTCCATCATCTTCCTGTTCGACGAGCGGCCGGAGACCTTCATCCACCGGACCGAGGGCATCGGGATGAAGATCCGCCCGCACCTGGAATCGGGGATGATCACGCTCCGTGAGATCGACACGGGCGAGGTGTCGCCGGGCGAGTTCGCGGACATGGTGCGGGCGCAGGTGCAGGAGCGGGAGGTGCGGATGGTGGTCATCGACAGCCTGACCGGCTACATGAGCGCCATGCCGGACGAGCGGATGCTCATCACCCAGATGCACGAGCTGCTCACCTACCTCAGCAGCCAGACGGTGCTCTCCATCCTGATCGTGGCGCAGCACGGCGTGCTCGGTCCCACGCTGGGCGGCCCCGTGGACGTGAGCTACCTGGCCGACACCGTGCTCCTCCTTCGCCACTTCGAGGCGGACGGCGCCATCCGGCGGGCGATCTCCGTGTTCAAGAAGCGCTATGGAGGGCACGGACACGGAATCCGCGAATTCCAGATCACGCCCAACGGGATGGAGGTAGGGGAGCCGCTGACCGGCTTCCGCGGCGTGCTCTCGGGCAGCCCGTCCTTCGAGGGACCCGACGCCACCCTGATGGATCTCGCCGATGCACCCCCCGCCAACTGAGGCGGCCCAGGGTGGCGGAGCCACGGTTCCGGATCTCGGGGTGGACGTGGACTTTGGCGCCTCCGAGTTCCGGGTCCTGATCTTTGCCCCGGTGGGGAGAACGGCGGAGCTGGCGCGGCAGGCGTTGAGCGGGGCGGGGATCGCGTCCGAGGTGTACGTGGGGATGGACGCGTTCTGCGCGGCGCTCCGCGAGGGCGCCGGCGCCGCCCTCCTGGTGGAGGAGGCGCTCTCCTCCATTGCCGCGGTGCGGCTGCTGGCCGATACGCTCGCGGGGCAGCCGGCATGGTCCGACTGCCTGGTGCAGGTGTTCGTGGCCAACTCGGAGGCTCCATCGGCGCCCCTCGCCCTGCTGGCCCGGTTGAGCGCCGGCCGAAGCGTCGTGCTCCTGGACCGCCCGGTCCCCCCCGCCTCGCTCATCTCCGTGATGCGGGCGGCGCTGCACAACCGCGCCCGCCAGTACGCGCTCCGCGACCTGCTGGGCCAGTACGAGGAAGCACGCGCCGAGGCGGACGCGGCCAACCGCGCCAAGGGCGAGTTCCTTTCCGTGATGAGCCACGAGCTCAGGACTCCGCTCAACGCCATCGGCGGCTACACGGATCTCATCGAGATGGGGATCCGCGGGCCGGTCACCCCCCAGCAGCGGGTGGACCTCGAGCGCATCCGGCTGAGCCAGAAGCACCTGCTGGGCCTGGTGAACGAGGTGCTGAACTACGCCAAGCTGGAGACGGGCACGGTGGAGTACGACATCCAGGACGTGCCCGTGCACGAAGCGCTCATCGCCGCCGAGGCGCTGGTGGTGCCGCAGGCCCAGGCGAAGGGCCTCGAGCTGGTCACCACCGGGACGGAGCGCTTGCTGGCCGTGCGCGCCGACCCGGACAAGCTGCGGCAGATCCTCGTGAACCTGCTGTCCAACGCGGTGAAGTTCACTCCGCCCGACGGCCGGATCCACCTGGGATGCGAGCGCGTGGAGGAGTGCATCTGCTTCTCGGTGCGCGACACCGGGGTCGGGATCCCGGCGGACAAGGTCGCGGCGGTGTTCGAGCCCTTTGTGCAGGTGCGCTCCGACCTCACGCGCACGGAAGAGGGGACGGGGCTGGGGCTCGCCATCAGCCGCCAGCTGGCGCGCGGAATGGGCGGCAACCTGGTGGTGGAGAGCACGCCCCAGGTGGGAAGCGTCTTTACGCTCAAGCTCCCCGCCTGACCGCGGCAGCGTTTGTGGGGTCGGACGTTCGCCCGCTGGATCTGCTCCGCGCGGCCGAGGGGCGGGCTTCGTTGCAGCGCATGAGTCGGAACCTCCCCCCGCGCGCGCGGAACTGTCATTCCGAGGGAGGCGCCCGCCGGATCTTCGCGGCTGCAGGATCTCCGGCGCCGACCGAGGAATCTACTCGCCCACGCTCGTGCTCCGCCCGCCCTCGCGACCTCGCCCGTTCAGACTCCGCCACCCGGGACGCCGCTCGGCCGGAGGAAAGGCGCGGGCGGGTTCCGTCGCGCCGCAAGCCACCACAACGGGCGAGCAGATTCCTCGGTCGGCGCACACGCATCCAGCACGCGCCAGCATCGAGCGGCGCCTCCCTCGGAATGACAGGATCGGCGAGCGCTGCAACCGATCGGCAAAGAGCCCGTTGTTCTTGAACACACTCCGAGAACCGCGGCCCAGGTCCCGCGCCGGCTCCGGACCGGGAGCCCGCCCGTCCGCCCCGGTCGCCGGCGAGAGGCGGCTCACCCGGGCGCCCGCCCGCGGGACTCTTCCAGGTTCAGGCGGATGAGCAGCTCCAGCAGCTCGTCGGCCGATTCGGGAGCGATCATGGGCTGATCGGGAAACGAGCGCGGCAGGGGCAGGTCCGCCAGCTGGCTGCGCGCCGCCTCGGACACCAGCACGGGGCGCGACGGGTCCAGCTTCGCCACCTCGTCGCGGTTCGAGGCCAGCACCGTGCGCACCCGCTCCGGGTGCTGGTCTCCCACGAACATCTTGAGCCGCTCGGCAAAGAGCGGGTCCGCGCAGACCACCACCAGCTCCTGCTCGGCCAGCGTCCGCTGCACCTCGCGCACGAACATCGCGTTCAGGCGAATGACGACGAGCGGTACCTGCAGCGCCCCGGCCGCCGCCTGCATCTCCCTCGCGTGAAAGGCCGTCGTGGCGATGAAGTCGGCCTCGCGCAGCTCGGCCGGAAGCCGCGGCCGCGCGTCCGCTCCGTCCACGATGATGGGCGCGAAGCGGTCCGCGTGCACGGGCGCGACCTCGAAGCCGAAGTCCTCCCGGAGCTCCGTCCCGATGGATGCCACCTGGTCCACCGTCGATTCCACGAAGGCGCAGCGCACCACGCGCGATGCCGTGCACTCGCGCACGAAGTCGGGAAGCTCGGGCACCCGCAGCCGGCGCACCCACGCCTCCCGCCCCACGGCCACCAGCCAGCGGGCGGTTTCCGCCAGGAGCCGCCCGCCGATGCGCTTTTGCTCGGCGAGAAACACGCCCGAGCGCCCGCGCACCTCCACCAGCCCCTCCGCTTCCAGGACGGCGTACGCACGCGCCACGGCCCGCAGGTCGTCGCCCGTCTCGTCCGAGACCTCGCGGTAGCTCGGCAGCCGGGTGCCGGCGGTCAGGCGCCCGGTGTGGATCCCGGCGAGCAGGCGCCCGCGTAGCATCTCGGCCAGGCGCAGCTCTGCCAGACGGTCGAGTGTACGGCTCATCCGTTCCTCATGGCGATGGAAACCCAGCGCTCGCACCCCCCGTGTGCGCGCCTTCCCACGTGCGTGCAGGAACGGCACCAGCGCACGCAAGCGGGCAGCGCGCCAGGACCAGGCGACGCCGCCGATTCCGTCCGCGATGCGGAAATCCGCATCATACCGGTCCGAGAAACAACCGGGCTCACGCAGAGACGCGAAGACGCGGAGAGAAGAGAAGAAGAGAGGCTCTTCGCCGATGTGGTTGCAGCGCCCGCCGATACTGTCATTCCGAGGGAGGCGCCGCTCGATGCTGGCGCGTGCTGGATATGTGTGCGCCGACCGAGGAATCTACTCGCCCGATCTGGTGGCTCGCGGCGCGCCGGAACCCGCCCGCGCCTTTCCTTCGGCTGAGCGGCGTCCTGAGTCGCGAAAGTCTGAACGGGCGAGTCCGCGAAGGTGCGCGGAGCACGAGCGTGGGCGAGTAGATTCCTCGGTCGGCGCCGGAGATCCTTCAGCCGCGAAGATCCGGCGGGCGCCTCCCTCGGAATGACAGCTCTGTGCGCGCGGGGTGAGGTTCCGACTTATGCGCTGCAACGAAATCCGCGATGAGGGGAAGCGGAGCGGCGGCCACTGCTCCGCTTTCTCCCGTTGTTTTCTCCCGGCGCCTCTGCGTTCTGCGTGAGGCTTTTGCGGATCCGGTATCACCTGAAAAGATGCGACAGTTTCGCCGATGGTTACAACGCCTGTTGCAGATTGGGCTGAACTGCGACAGTTGTTCCGTTCACCTCCCATCTGTCGCACATTTCGCGACAGTTTGGGTATATGTTTTGCCTGCAATCGCTTCAGCGCCCGCCCACAGCGGCGGCGGGTGCTCCGCGGCCCCGCGTCGGCACCCGCCGACGACACTCGTGCCGCGGCGGCAGGACCCTTACGAAGGACTTGGATGGCGCAGCAAGTGACACGCGCGGTTTGCACGCTCTGCACGGCCGCGGCCCTCGCCGCGTGTGCCGGAGGCACCATGCGCCCCGGCGGCGCCCCGGCGGACCCCGGCGCAGCGGCCACGCTGGCCCGCGCCGACGCGGACATGCGGGCGGTGCTGGAGCAGCACATGGCGCTCGGGCCCAGGCCCATCGAGACGCTCACACCCCCGGAGGCACGGATGCAGCCCACGCCGGCAGACGCGGTGCGGGCCCTGCTGCAGCGAACGGGGCGCAGCACGGCACCGGAGCCCGTGGGGAACGTGCAGGACCGCACCCTCCCCGGACCGGGCGGCGCCATCCCCGTGCGCATCTACACGCCGGCCGGCACAGGCCCGTTCCCCGTGATCGTGTACTCGCACGGCGGCGGCTGGGTCATCGCCACCATCGACACCTACGATTCTTCCGCGCGGGCGCTCACGAACGCCGCTAACGCCATCGTGGTGTCCATCGAATACCGCAAGGGGCCGGAGAACCCGTTCCCCGCGGCCCACGACGACGCGTTCGCCGCCTACCGGTGGGTCCTTCAGAACGCCGCTTCCATGGGTGGAGACCCCATGCGCGTGGCGGTGGCGGGCGAGAGCGCCGGCGGCGGCCTCGCCATGGCCACGGCCCTGACGGCGCGCGAGCGGGGCGTGCGCATGCCCGTGCACGTGCTGGCCGTGTATCCCATCGCGGACGGCGACACCGAATCGCCGTCGTACACCGAGAACGCGATGGCCAAGCCGCTCAACCGGCCGATGATGCAGTGGTTCTTCCAGCACTATCTCCGGGGGGCCGGCGACGCCCGTGATCCGCGCATTGCCCTCGTCCGCGCGGACCTGCGCGGCATGCCGCCCACCACCATCATCCTGGCCGAGATCGATCCGCTCCGCTCGGACGGCGAGGAGCTGGGGGCCCGGCTGCGCGAGGCCGGCGTGCCGGTCCAGGTGCACGTGCACCAGGGGGTCGCCCACGAGTTCTTCGGGATGGGGGCCGTCGTCCGGGATGCGGGTACCGCCGTGCAGCAGGCGGCGGCGGGGCTGCGCACCGCGTTCGGGAGGTGACCGATGGGCGCTTCGGCAACCCCGTGCAGCATCCCGCTTCCGCCGCCGCGTGCGCTTTTGCCGGCGGGCGCGGAGGCGAAACCGGCGGGCCGGCTCGTCGCCGATTTCCTGCGGGCGACCGACGCGCTCTCCTGCGAGGCGGCGGCTGAGCTGGCGGGCGTGCGGACGGAGACGATCCGCAAGTGGCGATGCCGCGTGCCACGGGCGCTCAGGGCGGCGACGTCACGGCGCATGAGAGCGTATCTCGCCGGGCAGCCGCTTCCCGCGCTCGACGAAGGCTTTCAGCGGCTGTTTCGCCGGGTGCTGCGGAGGGGGCGGGAGGTCGACGCCGGCTCGCGCGCGGAGACCGGCGACAGGCCCCAGCCGTGAGACGGCGGTTCACGGGTCCAGGGCCGCCGCTGCCCGGATCGGCGCATTCCAGGGAATCGTTCCTGCCTCCCGGGCTACGGAGGCAGGTCCTGTCTCACAAGGCGAAACGCGGCAGGCCGTCGTGAACGACGATGGAGTTTTCGAGCAGACGGATGCGGAGTGGGCCGAGGCGCTCGCCCTGCGCATCCTTCTGGCGGGCGTGCAGCCGGAGCGGCGCCCGGAAGCGGTTGAGCGGGTCCGGTCGCTGGTCAGGGATTTCGAGGCTCCCGCAACGGCCGGCACCCGTCGTCTGCCGAGGATGATCGGGACCTCGCGGCGGCGGGTGAGAGGCTCGCGCTGACCCTCCCCCGGGAAGCGTGGACGCCGCTTGCGATGTTCTCGCGGGCTCCGGGCCGCATCCTGGCCCACGAGGTCCGGCAAGAATCCATGCGCCTCGTCCCCGGACTTCCGCCCGCTCCCGTTCCTCGCCAGCGGGGCGACCCGCACGCGCGAGGCCGACCGACCGACATCGCCCCGGATCCCTGTCACGAGCGAGAGAACCGGTGCTCCCGGCCGCTTGCGGAGCCCGTGCTTTCGGCCGCCGCATCGCCGCGATGCCGGTGCGGGGCCGATGGCCACGATGCCGAACGCCAGCGGCCATCCTTCCGCGTCGCGCAGGTGCGGCACGGCGGCGGTGGAGAACGACGTCGGCAGGAACCCCGGCGCGTACCGCCATTCGCCCCGATCGTGACCCGCTCGCGCCCTGCCCGGCGCGCCGTCCACGCCGCCCATGGCGCGGATCTTCCCACGTGCGTAGATCATGACCCCGGGCCCGCGCCCTGTCTGGCGCGTGCCGCCCGGATCCCTCGCCCCCCGGCCGGCGGGTTCCAAACGTACGAGAAACTGCTCGAAAGTGACGTGACCGTCAGCGCGCGGGCGAACGGCGCCGGCCAGGGCCCGGCCGCCACGGCGGCGGGCCTGTTCGCCGGCCCCGGCGAAACGCGGGCCCTGGGCCGCGCGTTCGACTGGGCCGCCTCGCCGCTGGGGCCGGTGGACGCCTGGCCCTCCGCCCTTCGAGCCGCCGCCCGCCTGGTGCTGGACTCGCCGGTGGCCATGAGCCTGTACGCGGGACCCGAGTTCATCACCGTCTACAACGACGCGTACCGCACCGTTCTGGGCGCCAAGCACCCCGCCGCGTTCGGCCACCCGGCCGCCGGGGTGTGGCCGGAGCTGTGGCCGGAGATCGGCCCCCAGTACGCGCGGGTCCGGGAGGGCGGCCCCGGGCTGGACCTGCGCGACGTGCCGTTCCGGATCGCGCGCCTGGAGGGCGGGGTGGTGGAGGAAGCCTGGTTCGACTACGCGCTCAACGCTGTGCGCGCGGAGGGCGCGGACGGGGCCCCCGGCGCGGTGGTGTCCATTCTCGCCGTCGTCACGGAGACCACCGGGCGCGTGCGGGCCGAACGGGCGCTTTCCCGCGAGCAGGAGCGGCTCGCGGGCATCTTTCGCATCGCGCCGGCGTTCATGGCCCTGCTCCACGGCCCGGACCACGTCGTCACGCTGGCCAATCCCGGCTTCGACGCGCTCGCGGGGGGCCGGGACGTCCGCGGCCGTCCCATGGCCGAGGCGCTCCCCGGGGCGGCGGCAGGGGGCGTCGTGGCCCGCCTGGACCACGTGCTGGCCACCGGAGAGCCGTTCGTCGCGCGCGAAGTGCCGTACCGCCTGCCGGATGCGTCCGCTCCGCAGGACGAGCGCTACGTGGACCTCGTGTACAAGGCGCTTGCCGATGCCGGCGGCACGCGCTCGGGAATCGTCGTGCACGGGGTCGACGTCACGGGGCAGGTCCGCGCCCGCAGGGAGATCGAACGGCTTCTCGCCGAGAGCGAGCACGCACGGGCCGAGGCGGAAGCCGCCCGCATCGCCGCCGAGCACACCTCGCAGATGCTCGAGGACCAAACCGTGGAGCTGGAGCTGCAGGCCGAGGAACTGCAGGCCACCGCCGCGGAGCTGGAAGAGCGCACGGAAGAGTCCGAGGCAGCGCGCGCGCGGGCCACCGGCATCCTGGAGGCGACCTCCGATGCCTACTTCGCGCTCGATGCCGGCTTTCGCATCGTGGCCGCCAACCCGGCGATGGAGGCCGGCACCGGCCTGCCGCGCGAGGCGCTCCTGGGCCGGGTGTTCTGGGAGGCGTTTCCGGGCGCGGCGGGCACGGACTTCGAGAGGCACTACCGCGCCGCGGCGACCCGGGGCGTCACGGCCCACTTCGAGCACGACTACTCGGACGGACGGCTCGACCTGGTGGTCTCGGTGGACGTGTACCCGGCGGAGGGCGGCGGAATCGCCGTGTTCTGGCGCGACATCACGGACCGGGTGCGGATCGCGGCGGAGCGGGAACGGCTCCTGGCCGCCGAGCGCGAGGCCCGCGCCGACGCGGAGGCTGCCCGGGCGCACACGGAGGCCGTGCTCGCGAGCATCGCGGATGCCTTCTACCTGCTGGACCGGGACTGGCGCTTCACGTACGTCAACGACGCGGCCGAGCCACTCCTGCAGACGACGCGCGGCGCGCTGCTGGGCCGCACGCTCTGGGACGCGTTCCCGGGGCTGATCGGGTCGGTGTTCGAGGCGCTTTACCGCGAGGCCATGTCCACGGGACGGGTCACGTCCGCCGAAGCCTACTTCGAACCCCTGGGCACCTGGTTCGACGTTCGCACGTATCCGTGGCCGGGCGGCGTGATGGTCCATTTCCGCGACATCGGCGCCCGCAAGCAGGCCGAGGCGGAGCGCGAGCGGCTGCTGGCCGACGCCCAGGCGGCCCGGGCCGAGGCCGAGGCGGCGAACCGGGGAAAGTCCGAGTTCCTCGCCGTGATGAGCCACGAGCTGCGCACGCCGCTGAACGCCATCGGCGGCTACTCGCAGCTGCTGGAGATGGGGATCCACGGCCCCGTCACCGAGGCGCAGCACACGGCGCTGCACCGGATCCAGCAGAGCCAGCGGCACCTGCTGGGGCTGATCAACGAGGTGCTCAACTACGCCCGGCTGGAAAGCGGGATGGTGACCTACGAGATCACCGACGTCTCCATCCGCGAGGTGCTCACCGCGACCGAGGTGCTGATCGAGCCGCAGGCGCAGGCGCGGGGAATCACCCTCGCGGTGTGCGAGTGCCCCCATGCGCTCACCGCGCGCGCCGACCTGGAGAAGCTTCGCCAGATCCTCCTGAACCTCACCTCCAACGCGGTAAAGTTCACGCACGAGGGCCGGATCGAGATCACCTGCGAGGCCCTGGACGACGTGGTGGAGCTGCGGGTGCGGGACACGGGGATCGGGATCGCGGCGGACAAGCTGGACTCCATCTTCGAGCCGTTCGTGCAGGTGCGGGCGGAGCTCACCCGGACGGCGGGCGGTACGGGGCTGGGGCTGGCCATCAGCCGCGACCTGGCCCACGGGATGGGCGGCGAGCTGGCCGTGGAGAGCACGCCCGGGCAAGGCTCCACCTTCATCGTGCGGCTTCCGCGGCACGAGGCGGCGCCGGGCGGCGGCGATCCCGCGTCCAACCCGTCTTCCGGCGCGCTGCTGGCGGTGGCGGAGCTCCTGCTGGAGCACCGGGACGCCATCCTGCGCGCCTACACCCACCGGATGCGCCACGACCCCGTCATCCACCCCGCGGCGGCGGGCCAGGCCGACCTGGCGCTGCAGGACCACGGCGTGATTTTCCTGGCGGGGGTGTCGCAGACCCTGAGCACGCGCGCGGCCCAGCCCGGGATTGCCCGCACGCTGCCGGGCGACGCCGACGCCATCCAGCACGCGCTGGCGGAGCTGCACGGAATCCAGCGCCGGTGCACCGGCTTCAGCGACGAGGCGCTGCGGCGGGACTGGGCCTTTCTGCGGGAAGAGACGGTGCGCCTGGTGCGGGAGCGGATCCCCGCCGGGCTGGAGATCGCGGGGGTCGTGGGCATCCTGGACCGGATCTTCGCCGGCGCGGCGCAGATCAGCCAGCGTGCCTGGCGCCAGGACCCGGGCAAGGGGTAGTAGGAGCCTCTCCAGGAGGTCGGGCGCTCAACCGGCCGGACGGTCGGAGCCTCATACCCCGTTGGGTGATTCCCCCTGCAAGGTGGAAAACATCACGCGGAGGACACGGAGGATGATGAAAGAGGACGCGGAGGCGAGTTGCCCCTCCGCGTCCTCTCTTTTTCACCTCCGCGTCCTCCGCGTGATGCTTTTGGGGAGTGTCACGGCCCCGGCGGCCGCCTGCCCCAGGTGGAGGCGGGCGGCCGCGGGGTGGATCAGTACTGGGCCAGGTTGCGGGCCGCCATGCCGGCCGCGCCCACGTCGCGGAAGCGAGCGCTCCACGCCGAGCCGGTGCTGGGGTTCTTGGTGTCCCACTCGCCGAGCGCGTACGAGATGTTGGTGTCGCCCATGTAGTCGCCGTGCCAGTACCCGCTGCGCGAAGGGTACCCGTTTCCGGCGACCGAGCCGTAGTGCCGGCCGCACCACGTCATCTTCACCCAGCAGGCGCTGTTGTTCTCCACCACGCCGTCGCCGGTGAACGTGTACAGGCTGGTGAAGCCGATCCACGTGGCCGAGCCCACGCGCGCGTCGCCGTTCAGGCTGTTGATGAACGACGAGCTGGTGCCCATCTGGTTGGACTGCGTGGACAGGCCGCCCCAGCCGTAGTTGGTGCCCGAGTGCGGCGTGCCGAAGGTGATCACGCGCGACACGTTCATCTGCGCGAGCGTGGGGAAGTTGATGTTCCCCGCCGACGCCTGCTGGATGGCGTAGCGGATGGCCAGCCCGCCCATGGAGTAGCCGATCACGCGCACCGACGCGGCGCCGTTGTCGGTGTTCTCCTTGGCGATGGCCCATGCCAGGCGGTAGGCCACGTGCTCGATGGGGGTGTTGTGGTCCAGGATGCCGCCGCGCCCGTTGTCGGTGCCGCGCACCAGCGTCCAGTCGCCCGCGTAGTTCCGGGTGTAGACCGTGCTGCTCAGGTTGCGTTCGCAGTTGGTGTTGAGGTTGTAGAAGCCCACCGTGATGCGGCGCCCGGTGTGGCCGTACGAGCTGAGCGCCGACTTCTGGTTGGCCCACAGGCTCGCGCAGTCGAACCCGCCGTTTCCGGGGCTGTATCCGTGCACCATCATCACGCTCGCGGCCGGCTCGTAGCCCACGGCAAGGCTGGGCTCCGTGCCGCCGGCGCGCGCGGGCGCCACGGGGTTCATGCTGTCGCCGCACGCGGCAAGGGCAAGGGCGAGCAGGGCGGGGGCGAACATCTTCTTCATCAAGCGCTCTCCAAACTCGGTGGTGCGTGATCCCGGGATGGGTCACGCGGTGCAACGGCGTGCGTGGGTGAGGAACCGCGCTCGCCGTACGTCGTGGTGATTGGGAGGATGGGAAGGCACGAAACGTACTCCCCGAAACGCATCCGGCCACATTCATGTAAATAGATCATCCACCTGCACTTACGGAACACTGCACTCATCGGTAGATGGGCCCGGCACCGGTTCCGCCGGACGCAGGTGTATCCACGGGAGTCACTTCCGGGGCTCCCGTCCGATGACTACCGGCATCGTGCGGATCTCACGCAATCTTCTCCTGGACTCGGTATGATGCCGCCACGTCGCCCGGGAAGGCGCGGAACGAACGAGCCGGACCGTGCGACCCCGAGAGGATGAAGAACGGGGAGTGGATGAACGGCTAGTACCAAAATCCGGAAGAAAAATTGGAGCACAGAGGAACAGAGGACGAGAGAGAGGAACAGAGAACCCCGGTACTCCTCTGTTCCTCTGGCTTTTCTCTGTTCCTCTGTACCCTTGATCTTTTTTTGGTTTCCGTATGATGGAATGGACCACATTCCGGCGGAACGGGCGGCTTCCGCACACCTGGACAAACCCTGTAGCGTACTCGTAAAATGCCGGAATAGGATTATCATCGGCCCGCCGGCACCTGTCGCTGGCGGCAAACGCGTGCATCCGGCGGATCCAGTGTCCCGTCACCCGGGACGGCTGCGGAACGCCGCGCGCGCGGGCCGCTCACCCGCACGAAAACGCCGGCATGCGCCCCCTGCTCCAGGTCGCCTCGCTCAGCGAGTCCTTCGCGCAGGTGTGGCCGCAGGTGGCCACCGCGGTGGGCGCGGAGCTCGCCTGGCTGGCCGCGGGCGAGCCGCCGGACCCGCGCGCCGCCGTGGCGGTGGTCTCGGCCGCCGGCGCCGAGCGCGAGGCGCACGCGGAGGTCCGGCGCCTGCGCGAGCAGGGCGTGCCGGCCGTGGCCGTGGTGGGCGCCGAGACGGACTACCGCGTGGCCCTGGACGCCGTGCACGCCGGCGCGGCCGACTACTTCGCGCTGCCGGCGGACCTGTCGCGCATGCGCGCCTGGCTGGGCGAGCGCACGGAGCACGCCGACCGCCATGAACGGGTGGCCGCCCTGGCCGCCGAGCAGCGCACGCGGTTCGACTTCTCGCGCATCGTGGGGTGCAGCCCCCGCCTTCGCGAGGCGCTGGACCGCGCGTCCCGCGTGATTCCCCAGGGCGCGGCCACCGTGCTCATCCACGGCGAAACGGGGACGGGCAAGGACCTGCTGGCGCAGGCCATCCACTACAACGGCCCGCGCGCCGCCGAGGCGTTCGTGGAGGTGAACTGCGCCGCGCTCCCGCCCAACCTGCTCGAGGCCGAGCTGTTCGGCTACGAAAAAGGCGCGTTCACCGACGCGCGCACGGCCAAGCCGGGGCTGCTGGAGATGGCGCACCGCGGCACCCTGTTCCTGGACGAGATCGGCGACCTTGCGCCGGACCTGCAGGGCAAGCTGCTGCGGGTGCTGGAAAAGAAGCGCGTGCGGCGGCTGGGAAGCGTGCGCGACCTGGACGTGGAAGTGCGCATCCTGGCGGCCACGCACGTGGACCTGGCCGCCCGCGTCCGCGAGCGCACGTTTCGCGAGGACCTGTTCTACCGGCTGAACGTCATCCCCATCGTGCTCCCTCCCCTGCGCGAGCGGGGCGACGATACGCTGGTGCTGGCGGAGCACTTCGTGGCGTCGTTCAGCGCCGCGTACGGGATGGCGCCGCCGCCCCTCACCGACCCCATCCGCCGGGCCCTGCGGGCGCACGCGTGGCCGGGCAACGTGCGCGAGCTGCGCAACTCCATCGAGCGCGCCGTCATCCTGGGCGGCGGCGAGCTGCGCGAGGACGACCTCTTTCCCGGCGGTGCCCACGACGCGGTGGCCGGCGCGGGGGTGATTCCCTTTCCTGCCCGCATGCACGACATTCAGCGCGCCGCGGCCCGCGCCATGGTGGAGCTGTGCGAGGGCAACAAGAGCCGCGCCGCGGAACGGCTGGGTCTCAGCCGCAAGGGCCTGTACTCGCTCCTCGCGGGCGAGGAAAGGGGATGACGGAGTGAGGAGCCGGCAGGAATCCGCACCGGGTTCGCCCGGAGCCATGGACGCGCGCAGCGGGCTGCTGCTCCGGGTGTGGGAGCTGCGCGGGGCCCGCGACTTCGCCGCGCTGCACGCGCTGCTGGGGGACGTGCCGCGCGGCGAGCTGCTGCGCGACCCGGAGCTCGGGGTGCCCATGGCCGAGGCGCTGTTCCACGGGGGCCGGTGGAACCGTGCCCTGGCGCTGGCCCGGGGGCTGCGGGACGCCTGCGCCACGCACCCCGAAGGCCTGCTGGAGCGGCGGCGGCTGGCGGTCGAGGGGCAGGTGCTGTACGGCCGGGGCCGCCTGGCGCCGGCCATGCGGCTGTGGAGGCTGCTGCTGGAACTGGCCACGGCGGCCGGCGACGAGCTGGGCGTGGGGATCGCGCTGCTGAACCTGGGGAGCATCGCCTCCGTTCGCGCCCGCTGGACCGAGGCCCTGTCGCTGTACGCGCGCGCCATCGCCATCGGGCAGCGGCTGGGGCGAAAGCACCTGCTGGCGCTGGCCCACGGCAACCAGGCGGGCATCTACCTGGAGCGGGGCTTGGTGGGGGACGCGGACCACCACCTGCGGCACGGCCTGGCGCTGCTGGGCACGGTGGGCCTGCCGCACGAGATCGCCCGGATGGAGGTCACGCTCGCGGCCCTTCAGCTCCGGGCGGGCGATGCGCGCCTGGCCGCCCACACGGCCCTGCGCGCCCGCGAGCGGCTGGACGCGCTGGGCTTCGAAGCCGGCGCGGCCGATGCGCTGCGGGTGCTGGGCATGGCCGCGCGGGCCGAAGGCCGGCTGGACCACGCGCGCGACCTGCTGGAAGAGGCGCATCGCCGCCTTCGCGGCGGCGTGGACCGGGTGACCGAGGCCGAGGTGCTGGAGGAGCGCGCCGTGGTGGAGCAGGCCGCCGGCTACCCCGTGGCCGCCGAACGGGCCGCCGACGCCGCCGCCCGCCTGTACACCCGGCTCACGGCCCCGCGCCGGGCCGCCCGGCTGCGCGCGCGCCTGGCCGGGGGAGAAGCCGGGCGGGCGCCGCGCATCCGCACGGAACCGTAGCCCCCCCCGATCCGCGGCGGGCGCTTCCGCGACGTGGGAATCGACTGACGCATCGACTGGAATGGCGGCCGGCCAGGCTTGACCGCCCTGGAGGCAAGGGGACCGGCCGGGTGCCGCGATCGCGGCGCGACTTATACCGGATGTCCGAGTTGATTGTGCAATCCGGCTTCCAAGGACGGGCTGACGCGGAGGGCGCGGAGAACAGATGAGAACAGCAACAGCAATCGCACACAGAGGAACAGGGGGAACAGAGAACTCCCGGTCTTCCTCTGTTCCCCCTGTTCCTCTGTGTGATTCCAATCCGTTGTCGTCTCCGCAGTTCTCCGCGTTCTGCGTGACAGCAGTAAAGCTCCGTCGGCACAATCAATTGCAAAAGTCGGTATTACAAGGAGGCGAGGATGCGCGTGCTCGTGGCGGGGTGCGGATACGTGGGCTCGGCGCTGGCGGAGTCGCTGGTGGCGGAGGGGCACGAGGTCTGGGGGATGCGGCGCAGCCCGGCCGGGCTCCCGCCGGGCGTGCGCCCGTTCCCCGCCGACCTCCGCGATCCCGCGACGCTGGCGAGCCTGCCGCCCGCGCTGGACGCCGTCGCGTACACCGCGACGGCGGACGAAAGCACGGACGAGGCGTACCAGGCCGCGTACGTGGACGGCCCGCGCCACCTGCTGGCCGCCCTGTCGCAACAGGAGCAGCGGCCCCGGCGCGTGCTCTTCACCTCCAGCACGTCCGTCTACGGCCAGCGCGGGGGCGAGTGGGTGGACGAGGATTCACCCACGGATCCGGGTGGCTTCTCCGGCGCGCGGATGCTGGAGGGCGAGCGCGTGTTCCTCGGCGGCCCGTTCCCGGCGACGGTGCTGCGCCTGGGCGGGATCTACGGGCCGGGGCGAACGAGCCTGGTGGAGAAGGTGCGCGCGGGCGCCGCGGAGTGCACGCCGGAGCCCAGCTGGACCAACCGCATCCACCGGGACGACGCGGCCGGCGCGCTGCGGCACCTGGTGATGCTGGATGCCCCCGCCTCGCTCTACCTGGGCGTGGACAGCGAGCCCGCCGCGCTGTGCGACGTCTATCAGTGGATCGCCGCACGCCTCGGCCTCCCCGCTCCGCCCGTCCGCGCCGGCGCGGCGGAGGGCCGCAGGCGCAGCCCCGGCAACAAGCGCTGCCGCAGCGACCGGCTCGCCTCCTCCGGCTACGCCTTCCGCTATCCCACCTTCCGCGAGGGCTTCGGCGCGCTGCTGGAAGGTGGAGCTGCGTAAGCACGATCCCGTCGGTGCCGCGCTCCACGACGCTCGCATCGTCAGGCGGCTGCCCCCCGGCACGGAATGGCCATCCAATGAGCTACGACGAGTTCGCGTTCCAGGAGCTTCAGCTAGCCGCCGCGGCGGAGCTGTCCATCCCGGAGGCGACCTTTCACCTCAAGTTCTCTCGGGATGCGTACGCGTCCTGCTCCGTGCTCACGACACGGGCGAGCCTCGCGAACACGGCGACCGTGCAGCTGCTTCACGAAATCTCCCCCAGCATGACTTTGCGGTCGCCACCCCGGACCGGTATTCCGTTCCAATGGGCTATGCGCCGGCCGAGCGGGTGCTGGCGCGGCTTCGCGAGTTCCTTTCGCGGGACGACCGGGATGAGCGCTGGCGCGGGCTGATCACCTTCGAGCCGCTGGGGTTCGTGATCTATGGACGTTGGGCGGCGGATGAACGTGAGTTGCTCGTGCAGGACGCCCGTGACTCACCCCCCGTGAATACCGTCTTCACCTTTCCCGCATCGCGGGTGCCGGACTGGCTGAGCACGGTGGATGGGCTGGCTGCCACCCTCTCGCTCACTCACCCCTGAAGCGGAGCCACGTCCGCGAGCGAATCCCTGCACACGGCTCGTAGATCGTCACGCACACCCGCACGTGCGAAGGGCGCGGAGGGGACCATCCCCCGCGCCCTTCGCGCATCCGGTAGCGCCGTCAGCCCGTCAGTGCTTCCGCGAGCCGGCGGGTTCGGCCGACCCTGTCGCGATTCTCGTCAGGGGCCGCGAAGGACGTGCGCGTTCTCCGTCCCGGACCTGGACGTTCTCAGCCGCCGCATCGCCAGGATGCCCAGCCCCGGGCCGATGGCCAGCAGCCCGAAGGCCAGCGGCCATCCGCCCGCGTCGCGCAGGTGCGGCACGGCGGCGATGGAGAACGAGGTCAGCAGGGGAGCGTTCACTCGCGGATGTTCAATCCGACGCCCAAGCGCAATCGAGCACTAGCGCTTCAACCCGTGTGGCGCTGCTTGTCAACGTCGTCGCTTGGTCCTGAAGCCGAGACTCGAGCACCGAACGCGACTTCAGTCGCCGTGTACGCGCTTTTCCCTCTTCGTTGACCCAGCGCGGGCAGAGATACCAGCCGACGACGTATAAGCCGTGATCACAACGTGGGTTGCCAGCGAGGTACTGCCCAACGAGTTGCTTTTCCATTCCTTCAAGCACCGCACGGTTCCAACTTCCCTTCACCTCGACCACCATCACGATCGAGTTCAGCCCAGAAGGGTCAAGTGCCTCCAGATAGATATCCGTGCGGCGCCCTGACTTGGCACTCCTCGATGGCCGTCTGATCTGCACTTCGCGACCTACCACCAGCCCGCGCCCAATCAGGTCCCGGCGCAGATGGCGCGCGATCTCGTCGGAAAGATGCTCCTCGCCCTTGGGGCGCGCACCGCCATCGAACTCATCCCAGAGGTTTGCCGACGCAGGCAATTCGCCCTGTAACTCCTCCTCCAGCCGGCGCACCGACTCTATCACTAGATCCATGAGTTGCCCAGCGCTGGCCACGAATCTTCTATCCACTTCGCCCGAGAGTTCGAGCAATTGTGCAGGGCCGACGGGCACCCAGGTCCGACGGCGCCTCTCGGCCTCTGCGCGGCGGATCGTGTTGTTCAACCAGGACAACTCGAGCCAGCGGCGGGAAAGAGCCACCAACGTGTCGACTGCCGCGGGAGTCGCCCGATCGGCAAGCTCAGTTGCACAAGCACTTCGCCAACGCCGGACTTCATCTTCTGAAGTTACTTCGTGCATCCCGGGATAGACGGGATCAGGGTACGGGAAAAACTCTGTCAGCCAGGTAAACAGGTCGCCGAGTTGCCGCTCATTGAACGCCTGCAGCCCGCGCCGGGCGCCGCGGGTTGCAACGCGAAGAGCAAAGTCTTTGGCGAGCGGCTTTGATCGCTTAACGAACTGCCAAGCAGCCTGTACGCCTGAATCGCTCCCATCGATAAACAACGCCGCCGCGATCGTGAGAACGCGAGCACGTCCCTTTTTCGTACGGGGCACTGAGCCGCGCAGCCTTCTCAAGACGTCGCGCTCAGCCGCTGGATATCCTTGCTCCAGAAGCAGCGACAGGAGCTGTCCGGTACTCGTCGGTGCGAGACTGGAGTCGAAAGCAAGCTTGAGAAGCGCGTCCTGTAATTCGGTCTCGCGCAGTTCCATAAAGTAATGGGCGCTCGACAGCTGCTTTTGCTGCGCGTTTTCCGATCTCAGCAAAGCCAGTATTTCATCGATCACCATCTGCGGAACAGCACGGTACGCCAACTGAAGAAGTTCTTCGTCCCGAATATGCTCCTCAGGTTTGGCAGACCGCCCGGTGCGACTGGACGTCACTATCGCCCGAATCCAACGTTCCCATACGCTTGCCGGGAAAGCCCGAGGCGTATCCGGCTCCTCATCGAGCAGAAGAATGAATGCTTGGTACGCAGCTCGTCCGCCCCATTGATTGTACGTAAGCGTCTCGCCCGGACTCACGTCCGTCTGGAGGTATTCACGCGCTGCGCCGAGTACCTCTTTCTGCACCGTCTCGTGGAGTGAATCCCACACCCACGTCCTCGAGGGTCTGACGATTGTTGAGACCCATTCTCGCTCATCATTTTTTTCACGAAGCAACGCCCACTCGATTCGCATCCATGCGTCTGCACGGCCATTCCTGAAACTGTCCAGTTCGGCCGCGATTACCTCCTGTACGGGAAGAATCGGCTCTCGCTCTCGTCTCGCTGTCCTCAGCGCCCCCAGCTCCTGCATTCGGCTCTCATGCTCTCGCGCGGATGTAGCTCCGGGAGAATCTAGATCCTCTGGACCGAGAACGACCCTGGCCACTGCGGCGAGACCGGGCTCATCGCGCCGTGCATAGAGCTCTTCAAGGTGATCAGGCACATCGACCGCGAAGCGGCGAGTCGCCAGCATAGACCATTTCGCCTGATCAGCCTCACCTATCGACATTGATGCATTGTCGAGTAGCCATGAGAAATCGTCGGGCGTGAGCAGGGGTGGGACGCCGTGGATCAGACGTACGCTTAGTCCATAGCCGGACTCAGGAGCATCTGTGAGTATCCGCTCGACCAAGCGACGCCGACGATCGGGATGAGCAGAGATTACGACCGCAAAATCCTTCGCGTCCCCATCTCGCGCGGCCCACTCACGGAACTCGATCAGGTCTGCGATGATTTCATCCGCAAGCGCTTGAAGAACGGCAGGATCGTCCGCCTGATCCCACGCCCGTCGGATGATTTCGAACCGAACGTCTGGGAATTCCTGAGCGACCCAGCCGCCGCTAGCAACCCAAGCTAAAGCACGGGGGATGCTACCTTGGTCCAAAGTGGCGACGAAATCCCGCAAAAATTGCTTGTAGTTTCCGTAGCCACTGTCATACTTCGGCTGTGTCAGCGCGTTAAAAAGGGTCTCGGAAGAGATATGATCCGGCCATAGTGCTTCGAGAACAATTCCCCGGAGCCCATCTCTCTCGTCCTCAGGGATATCAGCAACAGCGAGCGGAGTAAGGCGCCGGATCGCGTTTTCATCCGCTAAGCGGGTGAGTGCGGTGGCGGCAGCGACACGGAGTTCGATGGGTTCGGTAGGCTGCAGTACGAGATCTGCCAGCGCACCGGACAATGCCGTTGCACCAGTTGCGCCGACAATCTCGATTGCGAGTTCGCGCGCGCCTGCGTGACGTCCCGGTTCTAAGATCCATGGCCGCAGCTGATCCGGGATTCCGGCATGCTTCAACCGATCATAGCGCCTCGGTTGAAGATAATCCGAGAACGGAAGCTGCCCGTTCTCCTCCATCCAGAGAAGCCTGTCTACCAGCGCCGCCCGGTCCTCCTCATCGAGGTTACGTACGTCGGTTCTAAGGAGAATCTCCGGCTCAACCGCGTGAACTAGGTCGCGTACCCGGCGATCCATTCCCGCAAGCCACGCTACCAATTCGTGCAACTGTGGAACGAACTTGCGGTCACGATCATCGGGGTGGCGAATCAATCCCTCAATCTGGCCCAGCGGCATCTTGTGCCGCAGCAGCCAGGATGCCGCCAAGTATTCTGCGTACGTCTGGTGCGCCCAACCCATTCGGCGCGGGCCCCTGCTCGTGAACAAACCAGTGTTCGCGAGTAAGTCACGGATCGATTCGTCATCGACCTGCACTTCATCCCGCTCTACGGGTTCGGTTCCACCACTGATCGCGGCGATCGGAACATCCGTCGCTGGAGCTTCAGCCCGTGGCCCCTGCCAGATGGCCGCACGGTTCCCGAGAATCGTGACCGCAGCAACACGAGAAGCAATCGAAAAACGCTGGGCTGCGGAGTGTCGGCCGCCCCGGCGGGAGGTGCGCCGCTCACCGTCTGCATCGTGACCTTCGCACATATGCAGCAGACCATCGTGGTACAACTGCACTTGAGACTGCGGGAGAACACCACCTGTACTGGTAAACAGGTCCAGGAGGAGGTTCAGAGTATTCGGCTTGGATGCGAATGCAGCGACGTCGCGATTGCGTACGACGGAGAGAAAAGCCTCGGGGTCAAGTCCGCGGTGCGTTGCCGCTAACCGCACATCTGCTTTCCTCAGCGGCACGATCTCGTAGACGCCGTACGCCTCACCAGCCCAAATTTCCTGCAGCGCGTTGCCGAGGAAATCTGGCCACTCGGCTGTCCGGCATGCGATCCGGAGTGTCAGCCGGTCAACTGGGTATCCCGCGAGAAGGGAAGGCAGGCGGGAGGCAATGACCTCGACGGATAACAAAGCTTCATCAAGGCTGTCCAGAAAGAGCAGCAGCCGCTCATCGCCATCCCGCCAGGCTGCCGCTTCACGACCTTCAAAGATTCCAGTTTGAATGTCGGCAATGCTCTCATACTCGCGAAGATCACGGTACAGCGTAATGGCCCTGCCGGTCTCCAATCCCCGCGCCTCGTCAGCCATGCGGCGCAGCTCGTTGGACTTTCCCATCCCGGGCTCACCGAGCAGTACCAAGCACTGCTTCGCTGCGAGCGCCTCGTAGGCCACGGCATCGCTCGTGTAGAAACGGGCGTACTCCGAATCGGGGTCTAGCAGAAACCCATCGTCATCAGCGTAGGAGCCTTCCCGAGGGCTCCAGAAGCGCCGCCACGGGAGCAAGTCCCGTTGCTTACCTATGGGAGAACCAGACACTCATCACTCCACGTGAAGCGCGTTGGGATCCAGCAGCCTCCTGCCAGGGCGCTGGAGCTTGTCACAATCTTGTCATGCCGTCAATCACCGAGGCTCGACGCAATTCGGGATGCTTTCAGCCGCCGCATCGCCAGGATGCCCAGCCCCGGACCGATGGCCAGCAGCCCGAAGGCCAGCGGCCACCCGCCGAGGTCGCGAAGGTGCGGCACGGCGGCGATGGAGAACGAGGTCAGCAGGAATCCCAGCGCCGTCTGCAGCGTGAGCGCCGTCCCGACAGCATGCGCCGGCGCCACCTCCGTGACGACCGCGCTGAACTGCGCCGAGTCCGCCACCACGGAGAAGCCCCAGATGAGACCTATGCTTACGGCAAGCCAGGCCGGCGCGTGCAGCAGCCATCCCATGAGCAGCGCGCAGCCTCCGCTCGCCGCCATGGCCCAGATGGTGACGCGCTCGCGCCCCAGCCGGTCCGCCCACCGCCCCGCCAGCACCGAGCCGATGCCCCCCGCCGCGATCATCGCGAAGGCCACCACGCCCGCCCGCGCCTCCGCGCCCGCCTCCCCCGCCCCGCGCCGGGCGAAGAAGTCCGTGAAGAACACGCTGGCGAACGTCCACGCCGCGTACAATTCCCACATGTGGCCCAGGTAGCCGCCGATGGCCAGGCGCGCGGGCCGGTTGCGCGCCACCTCGCCGATCAATCCCCACGCGAACGGCCGCCGGGCGAACGGATACGGCCCCTCGCGGTACGCCACGGCCACCAGCGCGGCGGATACGACCGCGCCGCCGGACGCCGCGAGCACCACGTCGCGCCAGTCCAGCGAGGGGAACGCGCGCAGCAGGTAGGGCGTGGCCTTGCCCACCGTCAGCGCGCCCACGACGGTGCCGATGGCCAGCCCGCGCGCGGAGCGGAACCACGTGGCGATCATCTTCATGGCCGGCGGATACACGCCGGCCAGCAGCACGCCCGTCGCGAAGCGCAGCGCCAGCGCCTGGCCGTAGCCGTCCGCGGCCACGAGCGCCGCGTTGGCGGCCGCCGCCAGCAGCGCGCTCACGGCGAAGTACGCGCGGCTGGGGACGAGGTCCGCCAGGTTGAGCACCGCCGCCAGGGCCGTTCCCGCCACGAAGCCCAGCTGCACGGCCCCCGTGAGCCATCCCGCCTGCGACGCCGACAATCCCCACAGCTCCTGCAGCCGCGGCGACACGGCGCTCGCGCTGAACCACAGCGCCATCCCCAGCAGCTCCGCCACCGCCAACAGCACGAGAATCCGCCAGCGGTGCGGGTGCGCGTCGGGAGCGGCGGTGGATGCGGATTGCTGCGTCACGGGCGAGGGAGGAGTGGATGACACGTGCAGATCGATTGATTTCCTGAGGGAGGCGCCGCCGATCCCCTTTCAGCGCCTGGACCGTTGGCGCCGACCGAAGGATCTACCGTCCCGCGCCGGGCGCCCGCCGGCCCGCTCGGCACGCGCCGCTGACGGACCCGCCTTCCTTCGGTGATTCTGGATGGGCAAAGGCCGAAGGTGTGAAGTTGTGGCCGGCTCCCCTCCGGCGGAAGACCGCACGGGCGAGATCGTGCCGGTGCGGCAACCAGATCCTTCGGTCGCGCCCACGGTGCCGTGCACGTTCGGATGCCGGCCGGGCGCTCCCTCAGGATGACATCGCGGGCGAAGAAACAACGGCACACGGGCGAGATCGTGCCGTTCGTCTTTGGTGTCGGCGCAGGCCGACAGTGTGATGTTGTAGCCGCGAATTCATTCGCTCGCGCCCCTCCACGCTCCCGCCCGAATCACCGAATCACCGAATCACCGAATCACCGAATCACCGAATCACCGAATCACCGGATTATCGAATCACCGAAACACCCGAAAGCACAGAGGCGCGGGAGGGAAATCTCCCCCGCGCCCCCTGCGTTTCCCGCCCTCTGCCGTTCTGCCGCGCGCGGCTCAGAAACGGAAGCGCGCGCCCATGCCCAGGGTCAGGTAGTCGTTGTCATCCACCGTGCGGTACCGCACCTCCGGCGTCACGGAAACGTTCCAGCTCACGGGATAGTCGGCGCCCAGGCCGGCTTCCAGCCCCGTGTCGTCGTCGTGGAAGAGCGCGCCCAGCAGCACGTACGGCTGCGCGGCCCCGTGCCCGTATCCCAGCCCCACGCGCCCGCCCAGCTCGAACCCGTCCTCCTCGATGTCGCCGTCGCCAAAGTCCTCGTCCACCTCGAAGTCGAAGCGCGAGTAGCCGGCGTACAGCGCAAAGGTGGGCGCCACGTCCAGCATGGCCCGCACGCCGAAGCCCACGCCCGCGTCCAGCACGTCGTCCGAGTCCTGCACGGGAATGCCCGCGTCCAGCCGCACTTCGAACGAGAGCGGCACCGTCTGCGCCGCGGCCGGGGCGGCGCCCAGCACGGCGGCGCCCAGCAGCAGGGTCCTGAACCAGGGTCTCATCTCGGTCTTGCCTCGCCATCAGGGGTTTTGCGGAACCGCGGGCATCCGCCCGTCCCGCACGCACTCCGCCACCGTGAAACCACGCGATGCCCCGCCGGGTTCCCGCGACGTCCCCCTTGGATGCGCGAAGGCCCGCCGGGGTTGCGGCGGGCCTTCCGGAGGATGACGAGGAGCGCGGTCTCAGCCCACGTCGTCGCGGACGGGCACGTCGAACGAGCCGCCCGTGAGGTGAATGGTCTCGCCGATCGTGCCTTCGGCCGACCCGCACGAGGCGGTGCCGGAGAACGTCCCCCGGATGCGCTGCCTCGTGCGCTCCGCCACGCGCACCTGGCCCCCCGTCCAGCTGCAGCTGAACTCCGGCGCCACGTCCAGCAGCGTGACCCCGAACGACAGGAACAGCTCCGCGCAGTTCCGCGGCACCCCGAAGGCGCAGTCCCGGACCGGGGCGAACGTAGTGCCGGCACGCACGCCCGGTGGCAGGAACAGCGTGACCATGTCGTGCCGGCCGCCCCCGGCCGCCGCGGGCTGGGAGGCCACCACCACCAGGTGGGCCGCACCCGTTCGCCCGAACGCCCACTCGCCCAGGGCGAACTCCCCCGAGGGGTCCAGCTCCACCTGGCCCCGTGCATCGTACGTGGCCGCGGGAAGCCGGGCGCCCCCCTGGGCCGAAAAGCGCAGCGCGCCCACGTTGCCTCGCGGCCCCGTCGCGTCCGTGCCGTCGCACGCGGAAAGCGCAAGCAGGAAGGTGCCAAAAACCAGGAATCGTCTCATCTCTCGAGCTCACGGAACGGGTGGGACTGCGATGGCGTTTCCGTGGTTTTCAACGCGTGAATCGCCGGACCCGTGACGGTGCGGCCGTAACGAAACGGCAACGTGCCCGGGAGCGACGATCTGCTCCCGGGCACGCCCGGCCCTCCGTCCCGGCCGGCCGGCGGATCAGCTCGCGACCTGGCGCAGCACGCGGTAGATGTACTCCGTGGCCCAGCCGACTGCCGGCACGGGGACGCGCTCGTTGTCGCCGTGCATCCGCAGCTCGTCCTCCATGGGCAGCGGCATGGGGAGAATGCCGTACGTGGGGATGCCGATGGCCCGCAGCGCCGCGCCGTCCGTGGCGCCCGTGGACATGAACGGCAGCACCGTGGCCGACGGCGCCATCGTCCGCGCCGACGACTCCATGGCCTGGAACAGCTCGGTGGATACGGGCGACGGCGGCGGCGCCTGCGCGGGCGTGCCCTCCAGGGCGAGCTCCACCTGCTCCTCGCCGTCCGCCGCGTTCATCATCCGCACCAGCTCCGTGATGTCCTCGCCCGGCACCACGCGCACGTTGAACGTGGCCTTGCCCTCGGAGGGGATGACGTTGGAGCGGAAGCCGCCGTTGAGCAGCGTGAGCGACGCACCCGCGCGCAGCACCGCGTTGTGCAGCGGATCGCGGGACAGCACGGCTGCCGCGGCGTCGATCTGCTGCTGCGAGGCGCCGGACGCGGACAGCTGCTGCATGGCCGCCTTCATCTCCGCGTCGCGCTCGATCTCCGCCAGGCGCTGGAAGTAGATGCGCGTCGTCTCGATCAGCCGCACGGGCGCGCGCCACTCGTGCACCCGGTTCACGGCGCGGGCCAGGGCGGCCAGCGCGTTGTCGGGGAGGGGGATGGAGCCGTGGCCGCTGGTGCCGCGCGCCGTGGCGACGACGTTGTAGTAGACCTTTTCCGTCGTCTGGATGTTGACGGTGCGGATCTGCCCGTTGTCCACGCGAATGCGGCCGCCCTCGTTCAGCGCGAACTCCGCGTCGCCGATGAGGTCGCGGTGGTGCTCGATGACCCAGTCCACGCCGACCGCGGGCCCGCCCTCCTCGCCCGCCGTGGCGAAGAAGATGATGTCGCGGTCCAGCCGGCTGCGCTGCGCCGACAGCTGCACCAGGGCCGTGAGGGTGGCGGCCAGCATCCCCTTGTCGTCGATGGCGCCGCGGCCGTACAGGTAGCCGTCGCGGATGGTGGGCGTAAAGGCGTCCGTTTCCCACTTGGTGGTGTCGGCGCCCACCACGTCCATGTGGCCCATCACGAGCACGGGCTTCTGGCGCGGGTTCCCGGCGCGCAGCCGCGCCACGAAGTTGGCGCGCATGCTGTCCTCCGGCACGCGGAGGATGCGCGTTTCCACGCCGGGGACGGCCCGCAGCACCGAGTCGAAGTACATGGCCGTCCGGAGCTCGTTGCCGGGCGGGTTCTCGGTGTTGATGGCGATGAGGTTCTGCAGGTGGCGCAGGGTGGTCGCCTGCGCGTCGGCGCGGTTCAGGCCGGCGGGCGCGGGGGCCCGCACGGTCCACGCGTCCTGCGCGGGAAGCGCGGCCGGGGCCAGCAGGGCCGCCGCGAGCACGGCGGCGTGGATGCGCGTCTTGGGAATGGGCAAAGCTTCCTCGGTGTGGCTGGTTTACCGCCTGGACTGGACTGTAATTCCTGGACTGCCGCGCTGATCTGCCGAGCTGATCTGCTGAACTGCTGACCGGACAACGACCGGGTGCGCGAATTCGAGTGGGTGCAGCGGGGCCGGCACCCGTACCCGGCGAATGAATTCGCGGCACCGAAAACGTGATGTCCGCCTTCGCGGACGGCCCGTGCGCGCGCCGTCCGGGTGCACCGGGGCGGAGGTCGGCCATGGGTCCGCGCCGCGTGCCGTCCGGGTACACCGGGGCCGGCACCCGTCCCCCGGCGAATGAATTCGCGGCAATGAACCCGCAATGTCCGCCTTCGCGGACAGCCCGTGCGCGGGCCGTCCCGGTGCACCGGGGCGGAGATCGGCCATGGGTTCGCGCCGCGCGCCGTCGGTGTGCACCGGGGCCGGGATCGGGCCATGAGATCGTGCAGAACGCCGCCTGCCTGGGGCGTGGCCGCCTTCCGCCCGGGCGGTTGAAACCGCGGCTACAACTTCACGAAGTCCGCCTTCGCGGACTGCCCGTGCGCGGGCCGTCCCGGTGCACCGAAGCGAAGTTCAGCAGTTGAAGCCTCGCGCAGTTTGCGAGGCTTTCCGCAGTTGTTGCGGCGGATTTATCCGCTCAGGCCGGATGCCCGCTTCCCCGCCACGATCCCCCCCCGCCCGCCGTTACTTTCGCACTTTCGCACTTTCGCACTTTCGCACTTTCGCACTTTCGCACTGCCGTTCCGCCGTCACCGCCCGCACACCATCCCCTCGTTCCCGAGCACACGGTCCAGAAAGCGGGCGATGCGCTGGTAGGCGGTCACGCGGTTGGACAGCTTGGCGATGCCGTGGCCCTCGTCCGGAAAGCGCAGGTACTCCACGTCCCCGCGGCGGTGGCGGACGGCGCGCACGATCTGGTCCGCCTCCGCCACGGGCACGCGCGGATCGTTGGCGCCGTGCACCACCATCAGCGGGCTGCGGATGCGGTCGGCGTAGCTCAGGGGCGAGATCTCCGTGAAGAACGCCCGGTCCGCCGCATTGCCGATGTCGCCGTACTCGATGCGGTCGGAGTTGCGCAGCTGCGGCGACGCATCCTCCAGCCCGCTGATCCAGTTGGCCACGCCCACGAAGTCCACGCCCGCCTGGAAGTACTCGGGGAGCTGCGCCACGGCGGCAAGCGTCATGTATCCCCCGTAGCTGCCGCCCATGGCCGCCACGCGCATGCCGTCCACGTCGCTCCGGCCGCGCAGCCACTCCACGGCCGCCTGCATGTCGCGCACGGCGTTGGGGCGCAGGCGCTTGTTGTCCAGCTGGGTAAAGCGCTGGCCGTAGCCCGTGGATCCCCGGAAGTTCAGGTCCAGCACCGCGTAGCCGCGCGCCAGCAGGTACTGCTTCACGGGGTCGAAGTACGGCCGCGCCTGCGCCGTGGGGCCGCCGTGCAGCATCATCACCACCGGCGGGCGCCGCCCCTCCGCCCCGCGCGGCCGGTAGAGGAGGCCGAAGATGGTCTCCCCGTCGAAGCTCGCGAGCTGCACCGCCTCCGGGGCGATGAAGGACGCGGGATCCAGCCCGGCCAGGGTGCTTTCCGTGGCCCGCGACGTCCGCCCGCTCTCCGCGTCGTACACCCACACGTCCCCTGGCCCCCCCGGCGCCGAGACGCCGATGGCCAGCCGCGGCGCATCCTCCGCCCACTCCAGGAATCCCACCACGCCGCGCGGCAGCTCGCCCGCGGACAGGTCGCGCTGGCCCTGCAGATCGCGGATCACCAGGCGCGAAAAGCCTGCCTCGTTCACGGCGTACGCCAGCAGCCGGCCGTCCGGCGAGAGCGCCACGGCCTCCACGTCGTGCGGGGGCTGCTGCATCCAGTGCAGCTGCCGGTCGCCCAGGCGGTAGTGCGCAAGCCCCGCGAAGTCGCGCTCGTGGTTGGTGGCGACGTAGAAGCCCGTGCCGTCCGGCGTCCACTGCACGCTCCGGTAGCTGCTCATCTGCGCGGGCATGAACAGCGTGTCCAGCTTCTGCGTGCGCAGGTCCAGCAGGAGCAGGTCGTTGTCGGCCTCGCCGCGCCCCTGGCTCAGCACGATGGCCTCGCCGTCCGGGCGCCACGCCTCGATGCCCAGGTTGCCGGCGCCCTGCATCACCATCCGCGGGGCGGCGGGGCGGCCGTCCGCGTCCAGGTCCATCAGGTACAGGTCGAAGTCGTTGCCGTTGCGCTCGTTGCTCACGTACGCGATGCGCAACCCGCGCGGCGACCATCCGCTGAAGATGCGGAAGTAGTCGTCCGCCGGCGTCAGCTCCCGCTCCCGCGTGCCGTCCGGGGAAAGGAGAAAGATCTGCGTGCGCTCGTTGCCGCCGCGGTCCGTTCCGTACGCGATCCACCGCCCGTCCGGGCTCCACCGCGCGAACTGCACGCGGTTGGCGCCAAAGGTGATCTGCCGGGGCGCCGCGGGCCCGTCTCCGCGCACGGGCGCCACCCACAGCTGCGGCATTCCCGACGTGGCGGTGAGGTACAGCAGCTGCCGGCCGTCCGGCGAAAGCTGCGGGCCGCTGGCCGCGCCCACGTTCAGGTAGCGCGCCACGCCCTGGCATTCCGCGCCGGCCAGCGACAGCGCCGCGGGCTCCGGCTGCGGCACGTCGATGGGCGCCGGGGTGGGGATGGTGTCCTGCGCCGCGGCCGGGGCCGCGCCCAGCACGGACGCCAGGAGGATTGCACTCAGCCGCACGGATGCTCTCCGGGTCAGGATGGATTCCACGGGACTACGGCTGCCGGACGAGGGGAAGCGTGGTGCCGTTGAAGCCGGACTCCCTCAGCGTCCCGCCCACCGAGTCCGGCGACGTGGTGCCGAACCGCCCCGCGTACTCCACGTCCGCGTACTCGCCGGACGACAGCGTGAGCACGAAGTCCGGGTAGTCCCAGTCGCCCGACACCTCCAGGGGCACCGTCCGCACGACGGTCGTGTCGATGAGCACGGTGTCCACGGATACGACGCTGTCCACGACGGTGGTGTCCGTGTCCAGCAGCTCCTGCAGAAAGCGCAGCTCGCCGGTGCCCGTGACGGAGTTGTCGCCGGCCTGGTCCAGCTCCAGCGCCATCTCGTACGGAAAGGCGCGGCCCAGCCAGCTGCCGTCCAGGGTGAACGCCCCCGGCTCCAGGGGGCCCTCGCCGCAGGCGGCCACCAGCACGAGCACGGCGGCGAACTTGGTGAACGAACGCATGGGCTCTGATGATGCGGATCGTGGGACGTCGGAAATCGCGCTGAGAATAGCCGTTTACCCGCGAGGACGGCAATCGTGTCCGGCGGATGGCTGATCGCAGTCCGTGCAGCGTGGCAACCCGCGTGCACCGGCGGCGGGCCCCCTCCCCCCGGCCCCCTTCCCCGCTCCGCGGAGGGAGGGGGAGAACTGCGCCTGATTCCTCCCCAGCGCCCATAGCCTGTCATTCCGAAGGAGGCGCCCGACGATCCCGGCCCGGTGCACGAACCCCGCGCGCCGACTGAGGAATCTTCTCCGCCGCGGCACGTGCTCCGCGCCCCGGCACGCCCTCCGCCTCCTCGCGATCCGATCCGCCGAACCTCCGATCCCGACGCCGGATGGAGCACGTGCCGTGTGGGGTGCGGCGGCAGCGATCTTGCCCGCCGGGGAGGCATGAAGACGCGAATCCACCAGACGACGCACTCCGATCAAGCGGTGCCCGCGGGGCGGCGCATCGTGCTGGAGTTCAACGCCGGCGGCGAGGCCGTGCCGGGCATCCTGCTGCTGCCGCGCGAGCCGGTGCCCGCGCCGGGTGTGCTGCTGCTGCACGGCTACTCGTCGCGCAAGGAGCACGTGGCCGAGGGCATCGGCGGGTCGCTGATGCGGCACGGAATCGCCAGCCTGTCCATCGACCTGCCCCTGCACGGCTCGCGCGGCGACCCGCTGCAGGCGCAGGCCGCGCGCAATCCGCTGGCCATCGTGGGATTGTGGCGCACGGCGCTCAAGGAGTGCCGGCTGGCGCTGGGCTACCTGCGCGCGCGGCCGGAGATCGACCGGGACTGCACGGCCGTCGCCGGATATTCCCTGGGCTCGTTCCTGGCCGTGATGGCCGCCGCGGACGATCCCGCCGTGCGCGCCGTGGTGTTGGCCGCGGGGGGCGACCTGCCGGCGGGGACGCCGCTCTCCGCCGTGGCGCGGACGGTGGCCGACCCCATCCGCGCCGTCCGCAAGCTGCGCGGCCGCCCCCTGCTGATGGTGAGCGGCAAGTCCGACCGCACCATGACGCCGGACCAGGCCCAGCGCCTGTTCGATGCCGCGGGCGAGCCCAAGGAGCTCAAGTGGTGGAACGCGGGCCACATCCTGCCCCCCGCCGCCATCGACTACGCCGCCGAGTGGCTTCGCACCCGCCTGCGCAGCAGCGGGCAGCAGGAGAGTGCGTGAGGGGAAGGAAGTGCGTGAGTGCGTGAGTGCATGAGTGGTTTGGTGCGGGGTGGAGGACGTGCAGGATCGCGGGCATCCGGCGCACGCCCCCACCGCTCGCTCAGGCTCGCACCTCCCCCCAAAAACCCTGGGGGAGGTTGAACTGCGTTCCACCCGTAGCCCGTGCCGGCGTGGCACTCTCCCATGACGGACAGTCCGCGCAGGCGGACTTCGTGTGTTCGTTGCGGCGAATTCATTCGCTCTGCCCGGGGGCGGCAACCTCCCTGGGCGTGCGCAAAACCGTCGTCGCGATCTCTGCCGCCGCGCCGGCACCCTCCCGTGCACGAGCCGTCGGCGAAGGCCGGCATCACGTTTTCGGTGCCGCGACTTCAGTCGCCCGGTCCCGGCGCCCGCCCATCTATCCAACGCCTGCCCTGCACCGGTCGCACTTTCGCACTTTCGCACTTTCGCACTTTCGCACTTTCGCACTTTCGCACTTTCGCACTTTCGCACTTTCGCACTTTCGCACTCACGCACTCACGCACCATCCCACTCCCGCACTCCCGCACTTCCCAGGGTCCCTGGCACCGCCTGTGCTGATGTCAGGCGCCCCTGCAACGCGCACGGGCCGCAGGACCCACGACGGAATGCGACATGGCGGACAACGGGGAGCAGGAACTGAGAGACGGCGGCGAGCTGCCCAAGGCACTGGTGGACGGCAGCAACGTGGCGCACAGCAGCGAGGGAGACGAGGCCCGCCTGGAGAACATCAAGATCGTGGTGCGCAAGCTCCGCAAGGAAGGCTACGACGCCATCGTCGTGGCCGACGCCGCGCTTCGCCACCAGATCGACGACAAGGAGGGCTACGAGCGCCGCGTGGAAGAAGGCAAGATCCGCCAGGCCCCCGCCGGCACCGACGCGGACTACTTCCTCCTGGCGTTCGCCCGCGAGCTGGACGCCGTCATCGTGAGCAACGACCTGTTCCGCGACCGCGCCGAAGCCTTTCCCGAGGCCCGCGAGCGGATGATCCGGTACATGATCCTGGAGCAGGAAGTCGTCTTCGAGCGCCGCAACAAGAAGCGCTGACCCGGTTTCCCCAGCCCCGGCCCGATCACTCGTACCACTGGCCGTTCTGCAGAAAGTCCGTGAACGCCTCCCAGGTCACCTCCGGGAGCGGCACCACGGAATCGTCGATCTCGGCCGGGTCCACCAGGTGGATCTCGCCGTCGTCGCCCATGACGGCCACGGGGCCGGGGACCACGGTGCGCCCGCCGTCCTCCGGCTCCCATCCGCCGAACGTCCCCGCGACCGCCCCCTCCAGGTATCCTCCCGGATCGAAGTTGTACCACCGGGCGCCCCGCGGCGCGCTCACGCCGAACCAGCGGTACTCGTTCTCCATCGTTCCCGCCTCGTCCATCTCCCGCAGGTCCCGGATCTGCTGGAGGATGACCTGCTCCCATACCGCGAAGTCCGTGCGTTCCTCCGGCGTGTCCGGCAGCGCGCGCCACGCGTCGTGGAACGGGGGCGAAGGGACGGTGTGGGCCTCGTCCAGGACGCGGACGAAGGCATCGAACGAAAGCGACGGCTGATGGGCCAGCAGCCGGGCGAGCGACCAGAGGGCGAGCAGGTACGCCTCCAGGGTGCGCCCCCCGTCCCCATGGCGCTCCCGCATCGCGGAGACGGCAAGGTACAGGTCGCGGTTGGTGGGCTGGGCGGGCATGGGCTGGGCGGGGTGCGGGACGGGGATGGGGGCCGCTTGTCAGCGGTCCGGCGGCCGGGTAACTTGCAGGCCTTCGGCGCGCCCGCGCCATCCCACCCATCCGCAGGTCCCAACGCAGCAGTCACTTGAGAGACATCGCGCTGTACCACGGCGACGGCCGGGGCTGGATCGAGGTCATCACCGGGGTGATGTTCAGCGGCAAGAGCGAGGAGCTCATCCGCCGCGTTCGCCGCGCGCTCATCGCCCAGCGCCGCGTGCAGGTGTTCAAGAGCGCCCTGGACGACCGCTACGCCGGCGTGCGCACCATCAGCTCGCACGACGGATCGGGGGTGGAGGCGGTGCCCGTGCGCACCTCGCTGGACGTGGCCGCGCAGGTGCACCCCGACGTGCAGGTGGTGGCCATCGACGAGGTGCAGTTCCTGGACGATGGAATCGTGGACGTGATCAGCGCCCTGGCCGACAACGGCGTGCGGGTGGTGGTGGCGGGGATCGACATGGATTTTCGCGGCGAGCCGTTTGGCCCCATGCCCCGCGTGCTGACGGTGGCGGAGACGGTGGACAAGCTGCACGCCATCTGCATCCAGTGCGGCAACCCGGCCACCCGCAACCAGCGGCTGGTGGACGGCGTCCCCGCCCCGTACGAGGGCCCGCAGATCCAGGTGGGCGGCAGCGAGGCGTACGAGGCGCGCTGCCGCCGCTGCCACGAGGTGCCCAGCGACCAGCGCTACCAGACGTCGCTGCTGGACCTGCTCGGCTCCACCCCGCTGGACCCCGTGGTGCTCACCCACGAAAGCCTCAAGCGCCGCGCCTGATCCCGGCGCCGGGGTTCAGCCCCGGCGCCGTTTTCATACGATGATCCCGACGTACGATGGATTCGGCGTAGATCGGCACCGGCGGATGGCGCATCCCCCGGAACCGGCCGGTTTCCGTCCCCGAATCCGGCGCGCGGCGTCCTGGGGAGTGGACGATGCGCACCCACCGGAATCCGTATCCATCTGCGCCGCAACACCCTGCGCCGCGGCCCCCTTCGTGCGGGGAAACAGCCGTATCCGCAGGCCCGCATCCACACCCCCGGAGGCTCCATGCACGCTCGCCGCGCACTGCTGCTCATCCCGCTCCTCGCCGCCGGCTGCGCCACGGCCGGGCAATCCACCTCGTCGCTGCAGCCCGTGGACGCGAACGCCCCGGTGCACTTCGAGCGCGTGACGTCGCGGGCGGCGGTGGTGCAGGTGAAGCAGCCCGTACAGGCCGCGTTCCTGTACGTGCGCCCCGGCAACGCCATCGTGACGTCGTGGGCGGGCGAGCGCGCGGTGCAGACGCTGGCCGCCGGCCCGCACCGGGTCGCGCTGGAGCGCCCCCTGAGTCAGCGCCTGGCCCTGGCCACCGCCTCGCAGGCCTCGGGGCGCTCCCGGCCGGCCGTGCAGGCGCCCGGCCCCGGGCAGCGGCCCGGGGGCCTGCTGCTGGTGGACCGGGGACGCTCCGGTGCCCGGGGTCCGGCGGCCGCCCCCGCGGCGCAGCGCACCCTGTTCGTGCTCGTTTCGCCCCGGCCGCTGGACCAGGCGCTCCTGGAAGAGATCCTGGCGGAGTTCAACGAGGACTACGCGGGCATCTCGGTGGAGGCGGGCGCCCTGTCGCAGGCGCTGTCGGAGCGGCTCGCGGCGGACATTCCCGGTGCCACCGGCTACTTTACCCGCCTGCCGGACTGACGGCACACGCGCGCGCCCCGGCGGATGACCATCCGCCGGGCCTTTTCCGCTCCCACGGGATCTCTCATGCCACGCAGCTACGCGCGGTCCCTCCTGTTGATGCCCCTGCTCGCCGCCGGGTGCGCCACCGCGACGCCGCCCTCCTCGGGGATGGAAGACGGCGGCGCCGGGCCCGTCCGTTTCTCCGACGTGTCGACCCGCGAGGTGGTGGTGCGGCTGGCCGAGCCCGCGCACACGGCCATCCTGGACCTGCGCCCCGGCGCGCCCATCGCCGCGCGGTGGCTCACGCCCGGAACGCGCCACCTGGAGCCCGGCGCGCACACGGTGGCGCTGGGCGGCCAGGCGCCCCGCACCCGGGGGGACCGCGCCCAGCGCGCGTGCAACCTTCCCGGCGAGACCGTGGTGTACAGCGAGGCAGCGGCGCAGGAGGCCGCGCCGGCGAACGCCCGCGAGGTGAACCTGGGCGGCGTGCGCTTCTTCTGCGTCCGCACCAACTCGGGCAACCGGGCCACGGACGGCGGCCGCATGGTGCTCGTGGTCGTTTCGCCGCAGCCGGTGAGCGACGGGCTGCTGGAGGAGGTGATGGCGGAGTTCAACCGGGAGCACGGCGGCGTCCGGCGGGACGGGGCCGCGCTCAGCCGCGCCCTGGGGGACATGCTGGCCGCGGAGTGGCCGGGAAGCACGGCCTACCACGTCCGCGTACCGGCGAGCTGACGGGGCGCGTCGAACGGAATCCGACCGGGGCAGCGAGGAGACATCCTTCGCTGCCCCGGTCTCGTTTTTCGCCCGTTCCCGTGACGCCCGCGTCCTCCATTCCCCCGGTGGCGTGGGAACGGCACCAGCCTTGCCCCGGCGCCCATCGACAGGACAGGACGGTTGATCATTCGGAATCGGCAAGCGAGGCGCGGTTGGAGATCGAGGTGCTGCCGGGGAGTCGCTCCCCGCTGGGTGCAACGTGGGACGGCAAGGGCGTGAACTTCGCCGTCTTTTCGGAGAACGCGACGGACGTGGAGGTGTGCCTCTTCGATGCGGACGACCCCACGGTGGAGACGGCGCGGGCGCGGCTGCGCGAGGTGACGGCGCGGGTGTGGCACGGCTACGTGCCGGGGCTCAAGCCGGGACAGCTGTACGGGTTCCGCATGGACGGCCCGTACGAGCCGGAGCGGGGGATGCGCTTCAACCCCTTCAAGCTGCTGCTGGACCCCTACGCCCGCGCCGTGGCGGGCAAGGTGGACTGGAACGAGCCCGTGTTCGGCTATCCGCTGGGCGACATTGCGCAGGACCTGTCCCGCGACGAGCGCGACGACGCGGCCGGCATCCCCAAGGGCGTGGTGGTGGACGACGCGTACGACTGGGAGGGCGACCGCCCCCTGCGCACCCCCTGGTACCGCACGGTCATCTACGAGGCGCACGTCAAGGGGTTGACCATGCGCCACCCGGACGTGCCGGAGGAGATCCGCGGCACCTACGCGGCCGTGGCGCACCCGGCCGTCATCCAGCACCTGCAGTCCATCGGCGTCACGGCGCTGGAGCTGCTCCCCGTGCACGACTTCGTGGACGACAACTACCTGCTGGAAAAGGGGCTCGCCAACTACTGGGGCTACAGCACCCTCAACTACTTCTCGCCGGACGCGCGCTACTCCGGCAGCGGCGACCGGGGCGGGCAGGTGCGCGAGTTCCGCGACATGGTCAAGGCGCTGCACCGCGCCGGCATCGAAGTCATTTTGGACGTGGTGTACAACCACACGGCGGAGGGCAACCACCTGGGGCCCACGCTGTCGTTCAAGGGGATCGACAACACCACCTACTACCACCTGGTAAAGGAGGATCCCCGCTTCTACATGGACTACACGGGGACGGGCAACTCGCTCAACGCCAGCAATCCCCAGGTGCTCAAGCTGGTGAACGACTCCCTGCGCTACTGGGTGCAGGAGATGCACGTGGACGGGTTCCGCTTCGACCTGGCGTCCACCCTGGCCCGCGAGGAGCACGGGGTGGACCGGCTGTCGTCGTTCTTCGACGTCATCCACCAGGACCCCGTGCTCAGCGAGGTCAAGCTCATCGCCGAGCCGTGGGACATTGGCGAGGGCGGCTACCAGGTGGGCAACTTTCCCGTGCTGTGGACGGAGTGGAACGGCAAGTACCGCGACAGCATCCGCAGCTACTGGCGCAGCGACGCGGGAAGCGTGAGCGAGCTGGGATACCGGCTCACGGGCTCCAGCGACCTGTACGGCACGGACGGGCGGCACGCGTGGGCCAGCATCAACTTCGTCACGGCGCACGACGGCTTCACGCTGCACGACCTGACGGCGTACGAGCACAAGCACAACGAGGCCAACGGCGAGAGCAACCGCGACGGCCACGACGACAACCTGTCGTTCAACTTCGGCGTGGAGGGGCCCACGGACGACCCCGCCGTGCTGTACCAGCGGGAAAAGCAGCGGCGCAACCTCATGGCCACGCTGCTGCTGTCGCAGGGCGTGCCCATGATCACGGCCGGCGACGAGATGGGGCGCACGCAGGGGGGCAACAACAACGCGTACTGCCAGGACAACGAGATCTCGTGGCTGGACTGGGAGCTGGACGAGAGCCGGCAGGACCTGCTGGAGTTCACCCGCCGGGTGGCCGCGCTGCGCCGCGAGCACCCCATCTTTCGCCGCCGCCGGTTCTTCGCGGGGCGCAAGATCCGCGGGTCGGAGATGGAGGACATCAAGTGGCTGCGCCCGGACGGGGACGAGATGGATGACGAGGACTGGAGCACGCACTTCGTCCGCAGCTTCGGGATGATGCTGGGCGGCGACGCCATGATGGAGTGGGACGACGAGGGCAAGCGCGTGTCCGACGACACGTTCCTTCTCCTGTTCAACGCGGCGGAGGACGACGTGCCGTTCACCCTTCCCGCCACGCCGACGGAAGCGCGGTGGGAGATGGTGCTCGACACGTCCCGTGCCACCGCCGAGCAGGCCGCGGAGTCGTACGACACGGGCGCCGCGGTGCAGCTCACCGGCCGCTCGCTCGCCGTCCTGCGCCGCGTCCCGGCCGAGAACCGCTAGGCCTCACGCGGAGACGCGGAGGGCGCGGAGGGCGCGGAGAACAGCAGAAAAGCATTCTCACACAGAGGAACAGGGGGAACGGAGAAAAGAAGGGTTTCTCCGCGTCCTTGCTTTGTTCCTCCGCGTCCTCCGCGTGATTGTTTCGTCGAATCCACGCGGCGACGCGCCCCAGCGGAGCAGGATGCACCAGCCCACCGAAACCGTTGACGGCGTGCCGCCGGGAAAGCACGTTTCATGGCATCTTCGGCGGCGATCCCCGCCATGCTCCCCCGTCCTTCCGTTCCCCAGGAGTTCGCCCTCATGGGCAAGACCATCACCATCGGCATCCCGCTCTTTCACGGCTTCGACCTGCTGGACATGTCGGGGCCGCACGAGATGTTTTCGTTCATGAACCACGCGTGGCCGGGCAACACCGTGAAGGTGCTGCTGGTGGCCGCCGAGACGTCCGTGATGTCGGCCAACGGCATCCGCGTGAGCGCCGACGTCAGCTTCGAGGACTGCCCGAAGCTGGACGTCCTCTTCGTTCCCGGCGGCTGGCCGCAGGTGGTGGAGCAGGTGATCGCCACCGACCCCGGCTACCTCCGCTTCGTCCGCGAGCAGGGCGGCGGCGCCACGTGGGTGGCCTCCGTCTGCACCGGCGCCTTCTTCCTGGCCGCCGCCGGGCTCCTGGACGGCTACCGCGCCACCACCTACTGGAGCGCCGCCCCCGCGCTCCAGGAAGGCTTCCCGAAGGTAAAGGTGGTGAACGGCTTTCCGCGCTACGTGGTGGACCGCAACCGGCTCACCGGCGGCGGCATCTCGTCGGGGCTCGACTCGGCGCTGGCGCTGGCCTCGCTGATCGCGGGCGACGAGGCGGTGGGGAAGCGCGTGCAGCTGATGGCGCAGTACCACCCGCAGCCGCCCTACCAGGAGGGCGACCCCGCCGTGGCGAGCTACGACACCTACGCCGCCGTGGTGGCCGCCTTCTCCGCGCCCCCGCCGGCCGACAAGGTGCACGTGGAGAGCATCGTGGGCGCGGCGGAATAGCGGCGGGTCCGGCCTGCCGCTTCCCTCACGCGGTGCGGAGAACAGCGGAAAAGCATTCTCACACAGAGGAACAGGGGGAACGGAGAAACACTCCCCTGTTCCCCCTGTTCCTCTGTGTGAGTCTATCTGTTGCCGTTGCCGTTCTCCGCGTCTCCGCGTGAGCCATCCCCTTGCGGACCGGCCCGCGGGGGTGCAGGCTTTTTAGCACTCGACGACAATCCGTTTGCCCAGACCCCTCATCCCCCCGCAGCAGATGCGCATCCGCCCCACGCACCTGATCGCCCTGGCCGGCCTGGCATTGGCCGCCGGCACGGCGCAGGCCCAGGACCGGCGCCCGCTCACGGCGCTGGACCTCTACCACCTCAAGCAGGCCGGCAACGTGGCGCTGTCGCCGGACGGGCGGCGCGCCGTGTTCGTGGTCACCGAGGTGGACAGCGCCGAGAACCGCTACCGCCGCGACCTGTGGATCGCCAACACGGACGGCGGCGGCATGCGGCGGCTCACCTGGACCAACGCGCGCGGCATCGGCGGCGTGCGGTTCTCGCCGGACGGGCGCATGCTGGCGTTCACCCAGGCCCGGCAGGGCGCGCGGGGCCAGGGCGGGCAGGTGTGGATCCTTCCCCTGGCCGAAGGGGGCGAGGCGTGGCCGCTCACGGAGCTGGCCACGGCCGCGCAGGGGCCCGTGTGGTCGCCGGACTCGCGCCGCATCGCGTTCCTCTCCGACCTGACGCCCGCGCAGATCAGCCAGGCCGACACCACGCGGCCCACCGTGGACGCGGGCGCCATCCGCAACATCGACGAGGACCGCGCCGCCGCCCTGGCCGCCATCCGCGCCAAGCTGGCCGCCAACGCCCGCACGGAGGACCCGCGCGTGGTCACGCGGCTGGACTACCTGGGCGAGACGGAGATCGAGGACGAGACCTACGCCCAGCTCTACGTGGTGGACGTCCGCCCCGGCGCCCGCCCCGTGCAGATCACCCGGCAGCCGTACGGCATGGGCGCGCCCGCGTGGACGCCCGCCGGCGACTCGCTGCTGTACAGCGCCGGCCCCCCGCGCGGCGCGTACCACCCGGACTACGAGCAGGAAAGCGACCTGTTCATGGCCGCGGCGGATGGCAGCGGGCAGCCGCGCCGCATCGCCGAGGCGGGCTACGGCGAGGACGGGCCGGCCTTTTCGCCGGACGGGCGGCACATCGTCTACGTCCGCAACCTGGTGGACACGGAGTACACCACGGCCACCAACAACGAGCTGATGGTCATGCGGCGCGACGGCAGCGACCGCCGCAGCGTCACGGGGCCCATGGACCGCCAGCCCGGCAACCACGTCGTCACGCGCGACGGGTGGCTGTACTTTACCGCCGCGTCCGAGGGCGCCGTGCCCCTGTACCGCACCCGGCTGGACCGCATCGCCCCCCAGCCCGTGGTGCGCGGCGCCCGCGGCGTGCTGAACTTCGACGTGGCGGGCGGGCGCATCGCCTGGGCGGAGATGAACCCGCGGCACCCCAGCGACGTGTACGCGGCGGACGCGTCCGGCGGCGCCGAGCGGCGGCTCACGGCGCTCAACGACTCGCTGCTGGCCACCGTGTACGTGAGCGACTACCACGAGATCCGCTACCCCTCGTACGACGGGCGGCAGGTGCACGGCTGGTACCTGCTCCCCATCGGCTACCGGCCGGGGTCGCGCCCCCCGCTGGCCGTGGAGATGCACGGCGGCCCGCACGCCATGTGGGGCCCGGGCGAGCCCAGCATGTGGCTGGAGTACCAGATGCTGGCCGGCGCGGGGTACACCGTCTTCCTGTCCAATCCCCGCGGGTCGCAGGGGTACGGCAACGAGGGGCTGCGGGCCATCCGCCGCGACTGGGGCACGCCCCCCGCGCGCGACATCCTCATCGGCGCCGACAGCATCCTGGCGCGCGGCCTGGCCGATCCCGGCAAGCAGGTCATCACGGGGGGCAGCTACGCCGGTTTCATGACGGCGTGGATCATCGCCAAGGAGGCGCCGGAGCGGTTCAAGGCGGCCGTGGCGCAGCGGGGCGTGTACGACCTGGGGATCTGGTACTACGCCAGCAACACGTGGCGCCTGTTCGAGGGCGAGTTCGGCACCACGCCGTGGGCCGATCCCGAGATCACGCGCGCGCAGTCGCCGCTCACGTACGTGGCCGACATCCGCACGCCGCTGCTGCTGCTGCACGGCGCCGCGGACTACCGCACCACCATCGCGGGCGCCGAGGCCATGTACCGGACCATGAAGGTGCTCAACAAGGAGGTGGAGTTCGTGCGCTACCCGCGCGAGGGCCACGAGCTCACGCGCGCCGGCGAGCCCGCCCACCGCATCGACCACATGCTGCGCATCCTGGAGTACTTCGAGCGCCACGTCACGCACTGACGGGTGGCGAGAGGATGAAGATCGAGAGGCTCCGCGGATGGTTTCCGCGGAGCCTCGTCGTTTCATCCGTTACTTTCGCACTCTCGCACTTCCGCACTTTCGCACTGCGGTTTTGGGCGTGTCCCCCGCAAGCGGGGGCCGGGCTGCGCGCGCCGTAGGCAACGATACAACTGTTGCCAACGGCGCCGAGTCCCCTGCGCATGCCGGCACGATACTGCTGTGCCGTCCTGCTCCGGGGTCTCGGCCCTGCGGGCGCGCATCCCTCACGCAACGGCATCCGGTCCGCCGTCATCCCGCGGGGCCCTCACCCCCCGGCCCCCTCTCCCGTACGCGACCTCCCTGCACCCTCGAGTACCTGCCCCGTACGGGAGAGGGGGAGAGAGCTCCGTCGGACGGGAGCCGCGCGCCATCAGAAGCTGGAGCTGTCCGCCTCCGCGGCTACGGCGGTCGAGTCGATGCCAGCCGCGCCTGCGTCACCCTGCGCCCCGGCATCCGCCGCGTCACCGCCGCCGCCCTGCATCAGCAGCGTGTCGGCGGCCTGGCGCTTGGGGCGGCCTTCGATGCAGTACGTCTGCACCACCTGGATCACGCTCTTGCAGTAGACGTTGTCCCCGCAGCGCTGCGACTGCCACGCCGCCGTCCGGCCGATGGAGGTGGGCGGGGGAACGTTGCCGCAGAAGCCCTGCGTGGGCTTGCTGTACTCCAGGCAGCTGCGCATGAACGGCCCCACGCCCACGGTGGCGGCAACGGTCGTGGCCTCGGCCGCGCGGCGCTGCGCCTCCTGGAAGCAGGCGTTCTCGTCGCGCACCAGGCCAAACCGCGCCCCCTCCTGCGCGCCGCCCGCGAGCACGCCCTCGTTGCGCTTGAACCACAGGCCGGCCACCACGACGGCCGCGACGAACAGCACCCCCAGCACGCCGCAGCCGATCAGGCCGAACTTGAGGCATCCCTTGCCGCGCATGGAGGAAGGCGGCGCCGGCGGAAGCGGCGAGGAATTCGGGCTTGCGTTGCTCATGGATCGGAGAAAGCAGGCGTGGATGGGGAACGGAACGGTCGCGGAAAAACGATACGGCGGGACGGGCGGATGGGTGTCGCGGAGGCGTCAGTCCTGGTCCAGCGTCTCCAGCATGCGCGCTTCCTCGCGCCGGGCGATGGCCTGCAGGGCCGTGTCCCAGCTGGTGCGGTCCGTGAACGCGGCGGCCTGCGCCTCGATCCAGATCTCGCGCAGCACCACGTCCATCAGCCCCACCGCCTGTCCCTCGCGCGTGCGGCGCAGCTCGGCCGTGCGGCGGGCCAGGGGCAGCAGCTCCTCGGGGATGTCTTCCTCCGGCGGCAGGTAGGCGCGCCCCGCCGTCTCGTCCGAGCGGCCCTCGCCAGGATCCTCCGGACGCGGCTGCGCCTTGCCCCAGCGGTGCGGGTCGCCGGAGATGCGCACGGCCAGGCTGCCCTCGGCGAACGGCTGCCACCAGTCGATGAGCCCGCCCTTGAGCTCCTCGAGCAGCTTTTCCACCGACACGCGGATGGGTCCCTTGCGCCCGCCCGCCTTGCGGCCGCGCTCCACGATCAGCAGCAGCTCCGTGCCGGGCTGCTCGTGCGCGAACGACTGGATCCAGCGCAGGGCCCGCTGGCGCGCCGTCTCCGGCCCTTCGGCCTGCAGGTCCAGCCGGCGGGTGAGCGGAAACCGCTTGGCCTCGTACTCGCGCGAAAGCTCGTTCAGCCGCATCCGCCGTGCATCCCGTTGCCAGAGTGATACATCCGCCCCACGCAACGCATGGACGGGGCCGCGCGCCGCACACGCAACGAGGAGACCCGACCAACATCGCACGGGAGAACGGCAGTGCCAAGTGCCCCGCAACGAGACCAATCACCTGTAACCTGTAACCTGTAACCTGTAACCTGTAACCTGTAACCTGTCCCTACGGGAACGCCGATTGCACCCGTGGGCCCTCCTGCGGCGATCGCGAGCACTGCAACAGGAGGCATACGATGCGGTACGATCGGGGATACGGCCGGGACTTTCAGGCGGGGCGCGGGGGCGGACAGGGGCCCATGCGCGGCTACGATTTTGGACTGCGCGGGTTCAGCGACACGGCGCCGGAGCGTACGCCCGTGCGGATGCGCTACGTGGGCGGCCAGGGCGGCGGCGGATACGACCGCGGCTACCACGGCCGCCCGGCGTACCCAAACCGGGTGACGCAGCGGTACAACCGCGAGTACGTCCACCCCGAGCCCAACCAGCTGCGCACCAACTACACCCCGTTCGGTGGGGACTTCGACGAGCGCATCGTGGATTCCACGGGCTACTGGCGCCCGTATGCCACGCAGGGCGGCTCCAACACCATGCGCGGCGGCGGCCTGCCCATGGGCTGGGAGCGCGAGGCGGACTACGCCCGCTACGACCGCGAGTACCGCGGCTACGGCCGCGACTTCTACGGCCCCATGCGCTGACGGGGATCGACGGACGGACGAAGGGGCGGCGCATCATTCGGATGCGCCGCCCCTCGTCTTTTCATCCCGCTATTCCCTATTCCCTACTCCCTATTCCCTACCCCCCCCCGCCCCTCACGCCGCCCGTCCCCCGCCCCGCGCATGCCCGCGTCCCCTGCGCGGATCCACGCGATACCCTCGCCGCCGGCCCCGGCGCCGCCGCTTCCACCCGTCCAGCGACACCACGCCCTCGCCCCCGTCCTCCTCGCAGGCCTCCGCCACGGGCGCGGGCCGGTCCGGGCGTCGCTCGGCCGTGCGGTGGGCGCGGCGCCGCTCGCGCTCCAGCTCGTCGAACACCTGCTCCGCCGGCGCCTCCCACACCAGGGACAACGTGCCGATCAGCGTGGCCATCCCCCGCGCGATGGTGTCGGCGTGGCGGCCGTCGTCCTCCATCCGCAGCGCCGCCGGCATGGGACAGCTGGGCCCGGCAGGGGCCGCGGCACGGTCGCGCGCCCGCTCGATGCGCACCCCCGCCGCCGTGACGATGCGCCGCGCCGCGTACCGCCGGCGGTGCAGGCGCCGGCCCGCGCACAGCCGCTGCAGGTGCGCGCGCCAGGTCTCGCCGCCGGACGCGCTCTCGGAGAGCAGCCACACCGCCGCGTACAGCTCCGCGAACACGCGCACGTCGATCTGCCGCACGGTGTCGGGCGGCAGCATGGCGAGGTAGTCGAGAAACGCGAGAATTCGCCCGGGGCGGGCGAGGAGGAAGAGAACGATTTCCTGGCAGCCGCGCCGGTGGTTGCAGTCGGCGCAGGCGGGGACGATGATGCGGGCGTCTTTTCTTCGGCCGCCGCGGGCCTGGGGGATGACGTGCTCTCGGGTGAGGGGCCGGTCCGGGGCCGCGGGGGCCCGGCAGTACACACAGCTTCCGGTCTTGATGCGGTGCTCCAGCTCGCGCTGCAGCGCTCCGCCTGATCCGTTTCCTCGCACGTAGGCTCCCGGTGGGGAAGGAGGCGGCGAAAACGAGTTTCGCCCTGTGTGCGTCCGCGGCGCCGTCTTCGCGAGCTGCGCGCGCGGATGTGGCCGTCTGGTGGAAACGTAAGGAAACTTCGGTGCCAGGAATGCCGGTCACGCGTATCAGCCGTGCGGCATCCCCGTATCGGTTGTACTTCGGCCGTGGTGCATGGGTTTCAGATCGGTCCGTGGGGAGGGATGGAACCAGGGGTTGCGATCCGGGCCGCCGATCGCCCCTGCCCTGCACAATATGTAGTGCCCCGCGCCTGCGCAACAAAATTATTGTTGCATGACGAACGACGCCCGCGGACTCAGCAGTCGCGGGCGGGTTCCGTGTTCCAGCGGATGTGCATGCGGTCAGTGGGTCAGACGCAGCAGGAATGCGAGCCAGCGGGGGCGGCGTGCCCCAGCGGTCCGGATCGGTGCTGCGTCCCTTCGCATAGGGATGCGCACGCCGGCCTCGAAAAGTGCCTGGTCGCGCCATGCCAGCGACTCGCGGGTACCTTCAGCCGTTCCTGCACGTCGGTGGTGTTCGGCGTCACTGGCCAGCTTCTGCGAATGAGACCGGCGGAACCAGGCAAACCTGTCCTTCCTCATCCCGCCGTCTGCGCCTGGGTGAGCGTATCCGCGGACAGCCGGCGGCGCCCGGCCACGAACACGATCACCAGCCCGGCGACGGCGCCCACGATGCTGCTCGCCCAGCCGTGCTGCGCCCCCGCAGGGCGAGCAGCATCCCGCCGGCGATGGTAATCAGCGTGACGGCCAGCGCGCACCAGAGCCCCGCCCACGACAGCCGGATGAGGGAGCGTTCCATGGCGCGGCGGTGCTCGGCCTCGCGCTCCACCCAGTCCACGATACGGGCCGCGAGCCCCGGCACGACGTGGTCGTACTCGCGCATGGCGTCCGGCAGCGGGATGGGCCCTTCCACCCGTGCCAGCCCCCGGCCCCGCACGCGGTGCACCCCCGCCGCACGCACCCGGTCCAGGCGCACCGGCGGACAGGCCCCTTCCGCACGCTGCACCACCTCGTCCGGCTGCGGCTCGCTATTCCGGCGCTTGCCCATGATCGCGCCACGCGGCGTGGGTGGCGCGTGCCCAGTCGTGCTGCAGGGCCAGCAGGTCGCCGCGCGGCCCCTGGGCAAAGCGGCCCCGGTAGCGGGCCAGCGTGCCGCCCAGGTCCAGGACGTGCGCGGCGCCGAACAGGAAGGCCGAAACGCCGCGCCCCCCGAAGCTGAGACGATCGAAGATCCGGTTCATGGTGTGCCCTGGCTGCGGGTGAACTGGATGCTGCTCACGGGTTCAACGATGTACCCATCCCCCCGCCTTGTCAACGGAGTGAACACCCATCGTGCCAACTCCGCCACCGGCCGTAAGCACTTTCCCCCTCCAGTACGCGCGGTGGTCGAAAAGGGTAGGCGGGTGGACGAAAAAACCGCCCGCGGGGCATCCCCGCGGGCGGTTCTCATCCATCCGTCCGGGCCCGTGAAGGGCTCAGCGCGTCAGTACCACTGCGTGAGGTCCACGCCCTGGTAGTAGAACTTGATGATCTCGTCGAAGGTGGCGCCCTTCTCGGCCATGCCGGTGGCACCGGTCTGGTTCAGGCCCACGCCGTGGCCCCAGCCGCCGCCGTACGCCTCGAAGCCGGTCTCGCCCGTCTTCTTGTCGACCACGGGCGCGATGACGAACAGCGTGCTCAGCAGGCTGGCCTGCGCGCCGCTGGCGGTGATGTACTTGAGCGACGTGCGGATGCGGTCCTTGGTGTCCGTAAAGGTCCCCGCGTCCGTCACGTACTCGATGAGCTTCACCCGGCCGCTGTTGCTGCGCTCCAGCACGTTGATGGCGTGCACGCGGCCCACCGGCTGGCCGGCGTACGCGGAGATCACCGCGCTGATCTCGTCCGCCGTCCACTCGAAGCTCCAGCGGTGGTAGCGGCTCCAGTCCCCCTCGAAGTCGCCGTTGCGGTTGCCGCGCAGCTTGTGCGCGCCGTGCGCGTGCTTGAGCGAGTCCAGCACGTTGCCCGAATTGCCGCGCTGCTGGTCGATCACGCCGCGCAGGTAGGGAACGGGGGCGGAGTTGTACACGTCCTCGTTGTTGGCCGTGGCGCCGCCGCTGGTGCTGAAGAACAGCGCCTCGATGAGCGCGCCGTTGTACGTGGCCACCAGGCCGCGCGTCTCGTCCACCGCCTGCGAGCTCACGGGGTGCTCGGCCGAGTAGCCGCCGTACACCTGGTCCGTGGTGGTGGCCAGCATGTCGTAGCCCTCGCTGGCGCGCTTGCCCAGGCCGCGCATGGCATACGTGCGGGCGGCGATGGCCTGCGCCTTCTGCGCCTCCAGCTCGTCGTAGACCGTCGGCGGCAGCTCGCGCGGCACCACGCCGTACAGGTACTCCTCCACGGGGAGCTCGTTGATGCCGGCCAGCGTGCCGCCGCCGTTGATGCGCACCTCGGCCACGCCGCGGTACTGCGCCGTGCCGATGGTCACCCGCCCGTCGGACGACGTGAGCACCACGGGGCCGCTGCTCACGGCCTGCGCGGAGCCCGTGTTCACGCGGTACTGCGTGACGCCCGTGGTCACCGTCACCAGCTTCCAGAACGAATCCGCACCGGCCAGCCCCTGCGCGATCACCTGGTTGCGGTAGGTGTTGCGCACCCCGAACGCCGCGTTGGACGCAAAGTCGCCGATGTACAGCCGGGTGCACGCCGGGATCACCTCGGTCAGGGTGGCGTGGCCCAGCGCCTCCGCCTGCGCCTTGCGGGCGGCGATGGCGGCCTCGGTGCCGCACGCCACCTGCAGGCGGTAGCGGGTCACGCTCACGGAGCCGGCTTCCAGCGTCACGGTGGCCTGCACGCCGCCCGTGCCGGAGAGCAGCACGCCGCCCGTCGTCTTGTTGGTGATGGTCCAGTCCGCCGCGCTGCCGATGCTCACGGACGACGCCGTGGGGATGACGCCGATGCGGATGTTGCCGTTCCACGCCTGCGCGGAAACGTCTTCGTCCAGCCGGGCGCCGCCCGCGGGGCTCGCCAGCCCGGTGGGGTCGCCGTCCACGCAGGCGCCCAGGCCAAGCAGCAGCGCCGCCGCCGGGACCAGCCGCCGGATTCGGGTTGAAATCATGGAAGATGGGGGGTGTGCGGGGTGGAGTTCGGCACGCGGCACGCGCGCAGAGGGAACCCACACGTACACACCTTTCGCCCCGTTTGTCAACCTCCTGAGCAAATCCCGGGACCGTGCCCGCGCCCGGCAAGAATACGGAAAATCCCGTGGCATCAGCATCATCGGCGCGACCGGGCTCTCAAAAATCCGTAACCCCATGCCATGAAACGGGTTCGCCGCCACTCGCACGGATGCACGTCGGGTACGCGCGGAATCGGCCATCCGGCGCACACGGAGCGGGGACCGGGGTTCGGAGCGGATGCATCACGCGGAGAAGCTGGTGACGGGGGATGCCGCATCAGCCGGGCTGGTGCGGAGCGCGCACGGTGGTTACCTTTTCCCCCGCAAGCCGCCAGGGGTACTTCGCTGCGTCCAGCGGAGTTGAGACAGTCCCTTGGAACCTGATCCGGTTCACACCGGCGTAGGGAGCGCGGCGTGTCGCATCCGATGGAATCCATCCGCCCGTGCCCCCATCCGGCCGGCGGAGGGCGAATTCCATCCAGGCGCCACCCGGATCTCCCGGCGTGGCGCCTTTTTCGTTTCGATGCGCCCGCCGGAATCCATCCGCCTTCCCATCGTCCGTGGCTCCGGATCGTCCCGCTCCCGCAGCATGGAGACGCAGATGATCGACCGAGCCCGCCCCGACTCCGCCCCCGCCCCGTCCGCCGGGGACTACGGCGACGCGTTCCCCGCCAGCCGCAAGGTCTACGTGGAGGGACGCCACGGCATCCGCGTGCCCATGCGCGAGATCGTCCTGAGCGGCGGCGAGCCCCCGCTGCGCGTGTACGACACGGCCGGTCCGCTGGGGATCGACGTGCGCCACGGCCTGCATCCCCTGCGGGCGGAGTGGATCCGCGCCCGCGGCGACGTGGCGGAGACGGCGCGCACGTACCGCCCCCTTCCCGGCGCGCAGGCGGTGGAGATGCCCGAGTCGCTGCAGCGGCCCACCCTGCGCGGCACGGGCAACGTCACGCAGATGCACTACGCGCGGCGCGGCGAGGTCACGCCGGAGATGGAGTTCGTGGCCCTGCGCGAGGGGATGGACCCCGAGTTCGTGCGCAGCGAAGTGGCGCGCGGGCGGGCCATCATCCCCGCCAACATCAACCATCCCGAGCTGGAGCCGATGATCATCGGCCGCGGCTTCAAGGTGAAGATCAACGCCAACATCGGGAACAGCGCCGTCCGCTCGTCCATCGAGGACGAGGTGGAAAAGCTGCGCTGGGCCACCCTGTGGGGCGCCGATACGGTGATGGACCTGAGCACGGGCAAGAACATCCACGAGACGCGGGAGTGGATCATCCGCAACTCGCCCGTGCCCATCGGCACCGTGCCCATCTACCAGGCGCTGGAGAAGGTGGGCGGCGTGCCCGAGGAGCTGACGTGGGAGATCTACCGCGACACGCTCATCGAGCAGGCGGAGCAGGGGGTGGACTACTTTACCGTCCACGCCGGCGTCCTCCTCCGCTACGTGCCGATGACGGCCAACCGAATGACGGGGATCGTCTCGCGCGGCGGATCGATCATCGCCAAGTGGTGCCTGTCGCATCACAAGGAGTCGTTCCTGTACACGAACTTCCGCGAGATCTGCGAGATCATGCGGGCGTACGACGTGGCGTTCTCGCTGGGCGACGGGCTGCGGCCGGGCAGCATCTACGACGCCAACGACGAGGCGCAGTTCGCGGAGCTGCGCACCCAGGGCGAGCTGAACCGCATCGCCTGGGAGTTTGACGTGCAGACGATGAACGAGGGGCCCGGCCACGTGCCCATGCATCTCATCAAGGAGAACATGGACAAGCAGCTGGAGTGGTGCCACGAGGCGCCGTTCTACACGCTGGGGCCGCTCACGACGGACATCGCGCCGGGGTACGACCACATCACGAGTGCCATCGGCGCCGCGCAGATCGGGTGGTACGGCACGGCCATGCTGTGCTACGTGACGCCCAAGGAGCACCTGGGCCTCCCCAACCGCGACGACGTGAAGGCGGGCGTGATCACCTACAAGATCGCCGCCCACGCCGCAGACCTGGCCAAGGGGCACCCGCGCGCGCAGGAGTGGGACAACGCCCTGTCCAAGGCGCGGTTCGAGTTCCGCTGGCGCGACCAGTTCAACCTGGCGCTGGATCCGCAGACCGCGCTGGCGTACCACGACGAGACGCTGCCGGCCGAGGGGGCCAAGATCGCGCACTTCTGCAGCATGTGCGGCCCCAAGTTCTGCTCGATGAAGATCACGCAGGACGTGCGCGAGTACGCCGCCACGCTGGGGATGGAGTCGACGTACGCCATCGAAGCCGGCATGCAGCAGAAGTCCGCCGAGTTCCGCCAGCGCGGCGGCGAGGTATACCTGCGCACCGACGGGACCGACGGCGAGGCCGCGAAGGCGGACGCCGAGGAGACAGTCGCGGCGGATTGATTGCTGCGCTGGGCAGATGAGAACGCGGGGAGCACCGGCTGGTGCTCCCCGAGAGTTATTGTCCGGTTACTTCGCCCTTTTCCGCTAGGTCTCGACCGGAACGCACTTCATTCCGGCAAGAGGCGGCCTAGCACATGAGGCAGTGCTGATGATCGTGCGGCTAGAGTACGGGCGTGTCGTCGCGCCACCCTCTTCCCTGGACGAACCCACGTTAGCCGCGTGCAGCGCTGGCACGCCTCCCCTGCCGGTTAGAGGGTAGCAGCTTCAAAGCTCACTCAGGATCACTTGACAAGCGCTGCGGCAAACGCTTCCATTCCGTCATGGCGTTCCCCCCCTTTTTACCGGTGTCCGATGGCGAACGAACCTTTCATCGAGATTGAAGTCCGCCTAGAAACTACCGGCGCGAGCGCCGAGGAGATCGATCGGCTCACCCGGCGGCTGGCAGCTACGTTGCGCGAGACGGACGTAGAGCGCGTAGAACTCGCCCGCGACTGCGAGCCGCCAGACGGCACCAAGGGCGACGGAGTAACGCTGGGCTTGATCGTTGTAACGGTGATCCCAGCGTTCATTCCGCTGGTGATCGAGTGTGTCCGAACTTGGGTGGAGCGTCAGCGCACGGGCGACCTTCGATTCAGCGGCACAATCAATGGACAACCGATCGATTTCTCCGGATCCCAACGGGAGCTGGAGGTGCTGGTGCGCAGCTTGGCGCGGCAATCCACACAAGTGAGTAAGCCCCCACAATCCCCCCCGCCGTAACCGCACCTCGAACCTTCTCAAGCGGCGGATCTCGCACGCGCGAAGGCTGACTGTACCTAGCCGTCATGCCCTTGGCATCGTTCCTGATGGTGAGGTGGTCGATAGTCGAGACGCTGGAACCCCGACTGGCGGCCGGAGCCCTGGAGATGGCACTGCAGCGAAGCAAGCCTTCTCCTGGGCTGCTGGACCTACTCGGATCGGGGTGTCCAGTACGCCTCGAACGAGTACCGCGAACTGCTGGAGGAGCAGAAGGCGGTCGTCAGCGTGTCCTTGCAATCGGGCCAGGGCCAAGAGGTACCATTCTGCATCCTCTCTCCCCTTCGTAAATCACAGTCCATGCCACGGCGGCTCGCTCTTCTCATTGGTGCGGGAACGTACGACGCGCCGGGGCTAAAACCTCTGTCCACCCCGCCACACGATGTAAGTGCGCTCGCCACGCTCCTGCGCGACCCCGAACTCGGCGGGTTCGATGAGGTGAAGGAGTTGGTGGACGTGCCAGAGGTCCAGATTCGCCGTGCGCTAAGCGCCTTCTTCCGGCATGGGAAGCGCGAAGACCTGCTGCTTGTATACTTCTCCGGTCACGGTCTGCGGGACGAGCGAGGTCGACTCTTCTGGGCGACGCGAGACACCGACCCTGACGACCTCTCGGCCACTGGGGTGCCCGCATCCTACGTCTCGGACCAAATGGACGCCTCCACCTCGCGCCGGCAGGTGTTGGTGCTGGACTGCTGCTTCGGGGGGGCGTTCGTGGAGGGGGGAAAGGGCGGAGACAGGGTGCTCACGCAATCAACTTTTGAGGGAAGCGGCTACGGGCGCGTGGTGTTGACGGCGTCCGACTCTACACAGTTCGCGCGCGAGGGCGCCCACGTGGTCGAGCAGGCGCGTCTCTCGCTCTTCACGCACTTCCTGATCGAAGGTTTATCTACGGGTGCCGCGGCGAAGCCGGGCGCACAGATTATCACACTAAACGACTGGTACGAATATGCTTACGAACAGGTAGTGGGCGAGAATGCGGCCCAGACTCCATGTAAGTGGGTGTACAACCAGAAAGGCGATCTAGTTATCGCTCGCAATCCGCGTCCCACGTCCGCCCCACAGAAGGAGATCCCTACCGAGCTTATGGAATCGCTTCGCGATCCTCGCACGTGGATCCGACTGGGCGCAGTGGAGGAAGTCGGCAAGTTGCTCCGCTCCGATGCCGCCTTCTCCGACGCAGCCACGCGCGCCCTGCAGTCGCTGGCCGATGACGACAGCCTGCGCGTGCGCGAGGCGGCGGCGAGTACGCTAGTGACGGTTCAGCCTGACCCGGCGCAGGCAGTGCCGCGTTCGCCCCTTGGGGACGGACAGGAGCGAACAAACGGCGCCGCCGTGGCCGCCGGCAATATAGGAGCGGAAGGGGTTCGCACACCGGGCACTAGGCCGACGGGGGGGGCTTCTCCTCCCGCGACGCCGCTCCCCACCGCTCCTCGGTATGTTCCTCTGCTGGGACAGCAAATGCTCCGGAGGCCGATGTGGGCGTTGGGAGCAGCCTTTGCGGGGCTTGCGTTCGGTTTGTCGGTTCAATTGTACTCCCCGCGTGATGGAGCGGAACGGACAGACGCACTGCCGACCCAACCACAACGAGCGGACACCTCCGCTACTGCGGATTCTCGTTCCGCCGTGACGAATGAAGCGGTGGAGTCGGCCGCTGCCGATAGTATGGCGACCGCTGCCGACACCACTGACGTCTCTCTGCCGGAGTCCCACGTCCGCCCACTCCGCATCGGGAGCAGCATCGGCGGAATCACGTCGTTCAACGGGAGGTTGGGTGCATTCGCGCGCGACCGCAGCGGCGCGCGTTTCGTGCTAATGGTGATGCTAGGGTCGTCGGCCAGCGATTTCCGCCGCGGAGCCCCGATCATCCAGCCGGCCACGTCAGACGGCGGCGAGTGGCCACGCGACGAGATTGGGAAGGTCGAGCGGCTTTTGTTTCTCGACGACTATTCACAGCCAGCCGCCTACCTGATCGCGCTGGTCCGGATAAACGACGGCGTCAGTGTGGATCCGAGCCTCCCGGGGACATCATTGCGTGGCGTCCGTCCCTATGACCGTTCGCTCCGCCGGGAGTGGGTGCGGGTATATGGGGATCTCAGTGGCGAACCTGCGGGTGTGATATGGGGGACGGATGTGCTCTTCACGTTCCGTTCGCCTATAGACCCCGATAGGAACCGCATGTTTGTCAACTTCATGACGGCAAACCAGCTCAAAGGCGATCCCGGTGCGCTGGTCGTCGATCCTGGCAATCGTGCCGTCGGGTTGATCTTCGGCGTGAGGGGCGGGACGTCGACGCTGATAGTACCCCTCGAGCCGGCGCTAAAGGCATACGGCGTCGAACTACTGACTGGAGGCGCGCCGGGTACCCCATAGTCTTTGACGCGAGGAAAAAGCGAGAGCAATACATAAGGGGAACATGCTACAGCCCGGCGTGGGTGCTCCTTGTCCAGGCGCCGCCTTAGCTCCCGCGCCCGGAGTTCGAATACGACGAGCCGTACTTCGTCGCGATCAAGGTGCTGCTCCGGCCCACTCGCCCTCCAAACCGGCCAGCTGGGTGGCGACAATTGTGTCTGCATCCCAAATACTAGCGCCGACACGTTCCAGCCAGATTGTCCCCAACATCTGTCACGATAGCAGCGATCGCGCGCTCAGCCCCCGAAGATATCAGGGTCAATAGAGAAAGCGGTCCAGACTCACCACCCCAAAATTGACTGTTCCAACGCTCCTCCAAGGGGTGTCGGAAACACGGCACACTGACCGGCGAAGTGGGAAACGGGAAACAGCGCTATCGCATCCCTCGACCCAGCCGGAGTGAAAATGCGTGCCGTGCACGTACCTGATCGGACTGAAGCCCGATCGCAGCGAGATACGGCATCACAACACGTGCATCTACATCGGCCTCTGTTCGGAGCCCATGGTTAATAGGATTTGTCATCTTTCCCTTACGAGCACGGACCGTAATCGCGCGCCGTAGCATCTCCGGTAGCTTCGCCGGGCATTCAAGTAATTCACCAATTCACGCTCAGCGCTCCATCTGCTCCGCAAACTCAGCGAGCTGCTGCATCCGCTCGCGTGCCAGCCGCGCGAGCACCGGCCGCCAGTTCTCCGGTGGCGAGCGGTACGCGGAACTGGACGAATCCAGCCGCGCTCGCGCAATCGAACTGATCGACACGCCGGCCGCTTCGGCGATCTCGTCGGCGGTGATGCGGCGGGTCAGGATGTCGGTGGCTTCCTTAAAATCCATCGCCCAAATTGGATAGAATGCTATTGACAAACTGCGGAGTTGGACATATTATTATATCCAACAGGGCGAAAAGCAAGGCTGGCCGAATTTCCCGGAAAGAAGTGCCGGCCAGCCTCACACGCGAACCGACCCGAAGGCCGCCCGCTTCGCCAAAGCTAGCCCTGCCGGGCGCCGGGGGTCAAGCCACCATGAGGTGCACGATGGCCAACGCACAGCAGGGCGCTACCCGGGCCGCGGAGCCCGCCGGCTACACCATCCGCAAACGGGAGAACACGCGCTGGTGGGAGGTGCTGGACCCCACGGGAGAGCTGGTCTGCCTCACGGTGTACCGGCGCGGCGCGAGGGAAGTGGTGCGGCGTCTGACGGCCTGACCCCGCAGGTACGGAATCAGCCCCGGCGAGCGCTCGCCGGGGCCGACCGCACCGCTGGAATGGTGCCACGAGGCGCCGTTCTACACGCTGGGGCCGCTGACGACGGACATCGCGCCGGGGTACGACCACATCACGAGCGCCATCGGCGCCGCGCAGATCGGGTGGTACGGCACGGCCATGCTGTGCTACGTGACGCCCAAGGAGCACCTGGGCCTGCCCAACCGCGACGACGTGAAGGCGGGCGTGATCACGTACAAGATCGCCGCCCACGCCGCGGACCTGGCCAAGGGGCATCCGCGCGCGCAGGAGTGGGACAACGCGCTGAGCAAGGCGCGCTTCGAGTTCCGCTGGCGCGACCAGTTCAACCTGGCGCTGGATCCGCAGACGGCGCTGGCGTACCACGACGAGACGCTGCCGGCGGAGGGCGCCAAGATCGCGCACTTCTGCAGCATGTGCGGCCCCAAGTTCTGCTCGATGAAGATCACGCAGGACGTGCGCGAGTACGCCGCCACGCTGGGGATGGAGTCGACCTACGCCATCGAGGCCGGCATGCAGCAGAAGTCCGCCGAGTTCCGCCAGCGCGGCGGCGAGGTGTACCTGCCGGCGGACGTCGTGGCGGGCGAAGCCGCGAAGGTGGAGGCGGAGGAGACGGTCGCGGCGGATTGATCTCGATCATCCGCTGTTCAGATGAGGAAGGGGGAGCACCGGCTGGTGCTCCCCCTTCCGTGCTTTCCGGCAAACACCTGATGACGGGGCCGGGACGGGCGGGACCTCTCCCGCAGTCGGTCGCGCGCTGCCGTTCTCTCCTTACCGGAGCGACCTGAGGTGCTGCTCCGTCTCCGGCGCGAAGCGTCCCACGATTTCCGGGTGCTCGCGGTACAGGGCGATGTACTGGAGGAAGAACTCGAGGGACGGTTGCTGGAGCAGCCGGCGGATGCACTCGGCCCCGCAGTGAGTCTCGATCGCCTTTGCCATCTCCCGACCGAGGGCATAGAACCGGGGATCGCTCATGAAGCCGCGATCGAGCACCTCTCGCCAGGTGATCTCGTCGCGGACCACCTGCTGAAAGGTCGAGTCGAAGAGCGCGAAGTTCTCGCGTACGCGGGCGGCCTCGGCATCCGTACGAAAGCGCGCGCGCTGGCTCGCGATGATGGCGCCGTCCCCGCCGAACCGGTCCGGGTGGGAGACCAGGTCCGCGGTGCCCTCGCCGACCACCGTGGCAAGCGTCCGCTCGGGCAGGGGGAGGCTCTCCGCCGAGTCTGCGATGGCGGCGAGGGCCGGCACGCGGCGATAGGCTGCCTTCTGCACGAGATGGAAGACCTCGTGCGCGATGAACGACATCGCCCCTTCGCAGTCTCCAGCGGCGTCCGCGAGATTGAAATAGAACACGTCGCCTTCCGCCGTCGTACGGACGAAGCCCGTGGAGGTGCCGCCGGCCATCAGGTACGCCTTCAGATGGAGCGGCCCGGTCTCCGGCGTGTAGGGCGCCATGGCGGCGAGCGTCCGCTGCAGGACGGCCTGCTCGTTCTCGCGAATGTAGGCGAGGAGTGCCCGGGTGCGCTCCCGCTCCGAATGGGCTCTCTGGAGGTTGAACTGGACGTGCTCGTCGGCGACGTCTCCCGTCCGCACGAACTCCTGGATCGCCGTGCGGAAATCGGCTCGCTCCACGCCGGGAACGAGCTTGACGACGTTGTCCACCATCATGCTCACTCCGTGGATCTGGAGGAGCGAGTCCACCGCCGCGTCGGACAGGGCGTCGCGCTCCAGTGCCGCCATCATGGCCTCGGCGCCGGCATAATCGATCCGGAGGGTCACCTCGTTGGCGGGCGCGGCGGGGGCCGCGACCGGCTGGCGGACCGCGCAGGGCACCACCGCCTGCGCCTCGAGACAGCCGGTGCCGGCGAGAGCGACCAGTAGTGAAGTCGCCACTCGGCGGACATTCTGCCTGTGGTGGATCATGGGTGGTGCGTCGTTGGAGTGATGGAAAACCGTTGGAGTGCGAAGCACGCTGGGCCGCGGGCCGCCGTCTGACCCGCTACCCGGATCTCCGCTCCTCTCCCTGTGCACGACCAGGCCAGGCCAAGAACACTTCCCTGAGATGCGCACGGGGAGAGAAAGGTTTACAGCGGCCGAGGGGGTACCCCGCAGGCAATCCTGCAGCACCGGCACTCTTCCCACGCGCTTGAGCACCCGGCGCGCCGATTGGTCCGAGATGCTGGGAGCAATGACGCCTCCGCCGTGGCCGGCTACGTAGAGCCACCGCAGGAGAGCATCTCCTCCCAAGCCGTGGGCCACGGATTGTGCACCTGTAGAACCAGTTGGCCCGTCCCAGAGGCCGTCGCTGCTGGATTTCCCTACCCCGACGCCTATCCCCACTTCTGCAGCATGTGCGGTTCCAAGTTCTGCAGCATGAAGATCGCGCAGGAAGTCGGCGAGTACGCCGCCATGCTGGGGGATGGAGTCGACCTACGCCATCGTGGCCGGCATACAGCAGAAGTCTGCCGAGTCCGCCAGCGCGGCGTCGAGGTGTACCTGCCGGCGGATGTCATGGCCGGCGAGCCTGCGAAGGTGGAGGCGGGGGAGACGGTCGCGGCGGATTGAGCGAGGGTTCTCACCGGAGGCAGAGACGCGGGGAGCACAGGCTGGTGCTCCCCGCGATTTCCATCTTATAACAGTCCCTCATCACGTCCGCTGCCGCCAAGCGCCCCCTCATCACGTCCGCTGCACCGCCGAGCGCCGTACCATTGCCGTGGATGTGGTCGCGGCGGAGTTCGATGCGGAGGCCGGGCGAGACGATCGCAGCGTATCAAGGAAACTTCCGCTCCCCGCCAGAAATACAACCCGCAAGCGTAACCCTGGGCGAGTTTCATTTATTCTCCCTAAAATACAACCATTCTCCTGATCCTCAAATCGAGTTATATTTTATGCGGCGAAAATACAACTTCGACGAATGGGCGTGCGATGACTTTCGATTTCCTTGGTCCAGACCCCGTGGACCGGCAGATCAACGAAGTGATGGCGCGCATGTCCGCGGGTGACCCGCCGCACCGTATCGAACGCGCCCAGGTGGACGTCAAGGAAGAACCCGGCAGGCGCAGCCGTGACGGGAGCATTGCCGCGGGAACGCGCGAAAACGAGGAGGCGGCACGGTACCTCGCCGGCGAGATGGCGTGCTTGGCCAACACGGCCGGCGGCGGCGCCATCATCCTTGGCGTGGCCGACGACGGAAACCGAATCGGGACGGAACTCGGCGCCGAATGGCTGCGGCACCGGATCTATGAGCTGACTTCACGCCAGTTGACCATCTCCGTGCAGCCGGTGGTCTTTGAAGGGGTGCGGCTGCTCGTGCTGAAAACGCACCAGGCGATCGAGCCCATCCGGTACGCGGGGCGTTTGAAGTGGCGGCTGAACGACCACTGCGTGGACATCGATCCGACCAGCTGGCACAGCGAACGGCTGCGGAGCACCGGCGTGGACTGGTCATCCCAGCCCTCCGGCCACACCCTCGACGACGCGAGCGCCGTAGCCCTGGAGATCGCACGGCGTTACCTGCGGGCCGCCGGAGATCCCGCGGCCGAAGACCTGGCCTCCGCGTCGGACGCGGACCTGTTGCGCCGGGTGCACGTGCTCGATGGAGCAGGCCGGCTGACCAACGCGGGGTCGCTGCTTTTCGTCGGCACTCCGCACGTGGGGGTCGACTACATCCGGCGTAACGTTCCGGGCGCGGACAGCACCAACCGCATCCGCACCACGCGCCCGCTTCTGGAGCAGATCTCGGAGATCGAGAAGGCCGCCGAAGCCGTAAACCGGCTGGTGCACGTGCCCGGCGGGTTTGCGCACGGACAGTTGAGAGCCATCCCCATGCGGGCGCTCCGCGAGGCCATCATCAACGGCGCCGTGCACCGCGACTGGCTCGCACCGCAGCCAACGACGGTGGAGCATGCAGGGGATACGATTACGGTTACGTCGCCCGGCGGGTTCGTGGGCGGTGTGGGACCGTTCAACATCATCACCCATCCTTCCGTACCCCGGTATCGCAGCCTGGCCGAAGCGGTCGCGTCGTTGCGGCTCGCGGAACGGGAGGGAGTCGGGGTCGATCGAATGGTTCGCGACATGCTGGCGCTGGGACATCCAGGGCCTCACATCGAAGAAGTCCCCGGACCGTACGTGCGGGTCGGACTGGTGGGTGGTGATCCCGACGAGCAACTGCTGGCACTGCTTGCGTCGGTTCAGCCCTCCATTTCGCAAGACGTGGAGGCGCTCCTTCTCATCAACTACCTGACGCAGGCCGGGTGGGTAGATGTCCAGCGTGCCGCCCCCATCCTGCAGCGTTCAGCCATCGAGGCAAAGACGGCGATCGACCGCCTTGCCGCGGCAGAGACGGACGGCCGCCCTGTGATTCTGCGCATCCGCGGAGTCCCCGCGGGGGAGCCGGAGGCGTATCGTCTGAGCGACGCCGTGCGCGAGCGGATCAAAGGCAACATCCCCTATGCGGATGGCCAAGCGGCGCGTCAGACGCTGGTCCTGGAATGGGCACGCGCGCGCGGCCGAGTATCATCCACGGAGATCACGGACATTACGGGCCTGAGCGTCACCCACGTCGGCAACCTTCTCAGCTCCCTGGAAGCAGAGGGCGTGCTCCGGCCGGGACGCGAAAACCGCCGCGGACGTGGGTTCTACTACGTCGCGGCGTAACTCACGGACCCGCAGAAAATACAACTTCATCACCGACAAAGAGAATTAGTTGTATTTTCAAGCAGAAAAATACAACACCGGTAGTTGATCCCGTGATCGCTTGTATTTTCCTCTGGAGGGTCTCGCAGGCTAACCGTTCGCTCGCGAGATACCGCCGAGGCGCGGCTACTGCCCCGTTGCGGAAGAGTATGTCCTCGTGCGGCACGGTTACAGCCCGGTGCCGTGTATCCTCCTTCAGCCCGCGGCGGTGAAGTCCCGGCGGCGCATCCAGAAGTACGCCAGAAAGGGCACGTGGAACGCGATGATGAAGAGCGCGCCCGCGCGTACGCTGGACGGATCCGCCTCCGTCGGCAGGAGCATGGCGAAGACGCAGCTGAGCACCACGACGGCCGATACGCCCGTGGCCAGCCACCATCCCCAGCGGCGAAAGCGCTGCACGCCGCGCGCGCAGGCGATCGCGAGCCCCACGACCGCGCCGAATGACAGGAGAATCATCCCGGGCTCCGCCGTCTCACGAATCCGCGGCTCGCTGATGAGCGGAAAGGCGAGGATCATCAGCGCCGTCAGGGCGAACATCGCCGCGGCAAGGTAGCACAGCACGACGTAGAGCTTGCCTACCCATCCATGCCGGCGGCCGGCGTGCGGCACCGCCGAGCCGCAGTGCGGACAGGCAGCGGCCGTGTCCGAGAGGGTCCCCCTGCATTCCGTGCACCGGATCAGCGTCACAAGCAACCTCGCGAGTCCGAGGAGGTGGATGCCGCGCCCGCATCGGCGGAGCGTGGCCACTGGCGCCGTTCGGGGCAGAGGCGGCCCGGCGCCTGGCCCGAACGGCGGTTCAGGCGGACTCGGAACGCAAGATCGGGGCGAACGGGTGCAGATGCCGAAAATCTTCCCCATCTGCACCGAAGCCCCGCCTGCGCGTGCAGGCGGGGCTTCGGCGTGATCTGCCGATTCGGCTCAGACGGTGATGAGCGGCGCTTTGTGGAGCCACGCGTCGCTCGCCAGCTGCTCCACGACGAAGCGGGCCACGTCGGCGCGCGGGATCTTGCCGCCGTTCACGCCGGACAGGTCCGTGAGCGCGCGGACGCGGCCCGTGGGGGCATCGTCCGAGAGCACCACGGGGCGCACGAGCACCCAGTCCAGGCCGCTGGCGCGCACCGCGTCCTCCTGCCGGTCCTTGTCCGCGTAGACGTTGCGCAGCAGCAGGGGATACAGCAGCCGGTCGAACAGGAACCCGCCGTGCCCGCGGCTGTCGCCCGCACCCAGGCCGGTGATGCACACCAGGCGGCGCACCTCCTGGCGGCGCATGGCGTTCACCAGCGCGCGGGTCGCCGTGGAGAGGAGGGTAACCTCCCGGAACGGGCTTACGCCGGTCCCCAGCGAGCTGACCACCCCGTCGCACCCCTCCAGCGCGGACGCGAGCGCCGACTCGTCCCGTGCGTCGCCTTCGATGAGCTCGGCCCCTTCCAGCGGCTGCGCGTTGGCCCGGGACCGCACCAGCGCCACGACCGTGTGCCCGTTGGCCCGGGCCTCGCGGACGATGTGCCGGCCCGTCCCTCCCGTTGCACCCAGGACCAGCACCTTCATGGGAAATCCTTTGGATGAGGGCTCCAGGCTCCATTCCGGGCCTGGATGGATGGACGGGAGATCGCCGCCGGCCGTCCAACGCGGCCGGCTTTACGCGTTCTCCCGGGAGGGAACGCCGTGATTCTCGCCGTGCGCGCGGCGCAAAGCAATGGGACGGAGGGCGCGGAGCATCCCCCGGGCGGGCGGGGCGAAAAAGGCGTGCTTGTTCCCGAACGGCGGCGCCCCTATCCTTCAGCGTCGCTCGACGCGCGCGCCGCGGGTGCCCGTCGCGACGCCCCCTGAGATGTGCCCGCCGCATTCCCTGCACCCCGCCGATCGCGCGTGGTGCACCTCACGCGATCACGGCCTTTCGCAGCGTCCGCCAATACAGCCATGAGCCACACCCACGTGACTCCGCCCGGGGCCCATCCCGGCTCGCCGGACGAGGCCGAGCTCCGGGCCCGCATCGCCGAGCTGGAACGGCAGCTGGACGAGGCCCGGGCCGCCAACGCCGTGCTCGCCGAGAACGAGCAGCGGTACCGCGCGCTGGTGGATGCGGATCCCGACGGCGTCGTCATCATCGACGCGGATTCCATCATCCAGGCCGTGAACCCCGCCATGGCGCGGATCTTCGGGTATCCGGCGTCGCAGATGGTGGGCAAGCCGCTCACGGTGCTAATGCCGCACCGGCACCGCGGGGGGCACATGGCGGGGACGCGGCGCTACATGACCACGGGGGAGCGCAGCATCCCCTGGCAGGGGGTGCAGGTTCCCGCCCTGCGCCGAGACGGCACCGAGTTCCCCGTGGAGATCAACTTCGGCGAGTACACGGCCAAGGGGCGCCGGTTCTTCGCCGGCTTCATGACGGACATCACGGAGCGCAAGCAGGCGGAGCAGGCGCTGCAGGAGGCCAAGGAGGCGGCCGAGGCGGCCAACGAGGCCAAGAGCGAGTTCCTGTCGCGCATGAGCCACGAGCTGCGCACGCCCATGAACAGCATCCTGGGCTTTGGGCAGCTGCTGCAGCGGCACGCCCTCGCGCCGGAGCAGGCGCGCAGCGTGGAGCACATCCTGCGGGCCGGCCGCCACCTGCTGAACCTCATCAACGAGGTGCTGGAGATCGCCCGCATCGAGGCCAACCAGCAGCAGCTCTCGCTGGAGCCCGTGCACGCGGCCACGCTGCTGAACGAGGCGCTGGCCCTGGTTCGCCCCACGGCCGAGCAGCGCCCCGTGCAGCTGGCCCTGCACGCGCCGCACGGCACGGACGCCTTTGTGCGCGCGGACCAGCAGCGGCTCATGCAGGTGCTGCTGAACCTGCTCTCCAACGCCATCAAGTACAACCGCGCCGCGGGCACCGTCCAGCTGCTGGCCCGCCCCGCGGAGGCCGCGGACGGCCGCGCGTTCCTGGCCATCGGCGTGCGCGACACGGGGCCGGGGATCCCGGAGGACCGGCTGGGGGAGCTGTTCGTGGCGTTTTCGCGGCTGGGCGCGGAGCGGTCGGGGGTGGAGGGCACGGGGCTGGGGCTGGCGCTCTCGCAGCGGCTGGTGGAGGCCATGGGCGGGCGGCTGCGCGTGGAGAGCACGGTGGGCGAGGGGAGCACCTTCTGGGTGGAGCTTCCCGTGACGGAACGCCCGCGCCGGCACGTGGAGCCCGACCGGACGGACGCGCCGCGGCCGGAGCGGGGCGCGCGGCCCGCGCGCACCATCCTGTACGTGGAGGACAACCTCGCCAACCTGGACCTGGTGGAGAGCATCCTGTACGACCGGCCGGAGATCGACCTGGTGCCGGCGCTGCAGGGGCGGCTGGGGCTGCAGCTGGCGCGGGAGCACACGCCCGACCTGATCCTGCTGGACCTTCACCTTCCCGACCTGTCCGGCGAGGTGGTGCTGCACGAGCTCCGCGCGGACGAGCGCACCCGGCACATCCCCGTGCTGGTGATCAGCGCCGACGCCACCACGCGCCAGGTGGAGCGCCTGCGTTCCGCCGGGGCGCGCGACTACCTGACCAAGCCCCTGGACGTGGACCAGTTCCTGGCCGCGGTGGATGGGGCGCTCGGCGCGGCAGGCTGACGCGGCGCGGTCCCAGGTTCTGCGGATGACAACGCGGGGAGCACCCACACCGGTGCTCCCCGCGTCGTTGTGTCGGTGTCCGGCGAAAGGGCAGATGCAGCCGGGCGGATGCGGGGCTGGGGTGAGCGCGCCCAGCCTGCCGGGAGCGAATGAATTCGCGGCTTCGCGGCTACAACTTCATACCAAGTCTCAGGAATGATTGTGCACGCAGAGTTCTACTGCGATTTCACGCGGAGGCGCGGGGGACCCGGAGAACTGCGGAAAGACAACCGATTGAATCACACAGAGGAACAGGGGGAACAGAGGAACTTCCGCCGTCCTCTGTTCCCCCTGTTCCTCTGTGTGCGATTGCCGTTGTTGTTCTCATTTTGTTTTCCGCACCTTCTGCGTGAGCCCATCTTTGATGCCGGAGTGCATAATCATCTCGGATATCCGGTATCGCACTGTCGGCCTGCGCCGACACCAACACCGCCAGCCAGATCCTGCCGAGCCGCCTATCCGCATTCGCCCATCCACTTCACATCTCCCCCCTCGCATCCTGCCCATCCGCATCCCTCCCGTCCGCATCCGCCGATCCGCATCAACCCATCACAGGTAGCTCAGCCACCAGTCGTCGCGGCGCTGCTTGACGCCGGCGAACCAGCGGCAGAGGGGGTACAGCATCACGATCCCCGCGAACCAGCACAGGTACGCCACCCCCAGGCTGAAGCCGGCGCCGGGCGGCGGCGGGGTAAAGCCGGGCATGCCGAACAGGTGAGCCGTCGGCTTTCCGGCCGCGAGCGCGAGCCCCAGGCCCAAACCGTGGGCCACGACCCACTGCAGCACGTAAAAGAACAGCGGCACGCGGCCAAAGGTCACGAGCGCCCGTCCCGCCGGGCCGCGCGGCATCCGCTCCACCCACGCCAGCAGCAGCAGCGCGGGGCCCAGCGTCATCAGCACGAACAGGAGCGACGGCGGGTACTTCATTGTGTTGATGAACGACAGCATCGTGAACGCGGCGTTCTTCTGCTCCGCCCAGGGGAACGGGTTGCCGTACAGGTTCGTCGCGCGCAGGACGATGAACGCGGCCACCATCCCCAGCCCCAGCCGCACCAGCACGCGCCGCCGCCGGTCCGCGTCCCACCCGTACACGTGGCCCAGGGCGTATCCGCAGAGAAAGACGCCGATCCACGGCAGCACGGGATACAGCACGAGCAGCCGCACGCCCAGCACCTGCACGAATCCCGGCTGGTGCAGCACCATCCAGAGCTTGCCGGCCGCGTCCGGGTCCGGCCCCACGCCCAGCGGATCGGTGAGGTTGTGCAGCGCCACGATGGCGATCCCGATGGCGGCGACCCAGCGCGTGCGCAGGTGGATGAGCGCCGCCAGCACCATCATCGACACGCCGATGGCCCAAATCACCTGCAGCATCCCGGGGAAGCCCGCGTAATCCACGTCAAAGGTGATCACCAGGCGCACCACGGTGAGCTCCAACAAGATGAGCCATGCGCCGCGGGTGAGCAGGAATCGCGAGAGCTCGCCCTTCGGCTTGCCACGCAGTAGCTGCAGCGCCGCCCCCGTGCCGGCCAGGAACACGAACGCCGGCGCGCAGAAGTGCGTGATCCAGCGGGTCAGGAAGAGCGCGACCGTCGTCCGCGAAAGGTCCGTCGGGTCGAAGAGCAGCCCGTCGCGGTGCACGTACTCGCGGGTGTGGTCCAGCAGCATCACCACCATCACCAGCCCGCGCAGCAGGTCCACGCTGTCGATCCGCATCCGCCGCGCGGGCGGCGACGCGGGTGCGGGGGCGGACAGGGGCCCGGGAATCACCGTCTCGGTCGCCATGCGGATCGTCGCGGGGATGCGGGGAGGGGAGCGCGGTGGAAGATCGGTGCAGGCGCGGCAGCCGTGGCGAACGATGCGTGCCGCGAGGGCGCCCGTGGTGATCGAGTTGTACGGATGTCGTAATGGTTTGATGATGATCGTCAGCGGAGCAGGCCGCCGCCGCCGATCCACGGCCAGTTGATCCGCCGACATCCCTCATCCCGAACGACGTGGATCGGGCCGGTGCTCAGGCCACGGCGACGCGCGCCTCGGCCGCCGCCCGGACGAACGCGGCCACGAGAGGCGGCATCTCGCCCCGCAGCGCCGCCCGCTCCGGCTGGAACAGCGTCGCGACGAAGAACGGATGGCCGTCCAGCTCCACGGCGCGAGCGTCCCCGGCCTCGTCCTCCGCCGCCACGCGCAGGGGCCCGGCCGTCAGCGCGTCCCGGAACTCCGGGTTCAGGCCGTAGCGGCAGCGGTAGCCCTCCAGCGACTCGTCCGCGCCGTACGCCTCGCGCAGCCGCGAGCCGGGGCGAAAGCGCACGCCCCCCTGCGCCTCCACCAGCGCGCACGCGAGCGGCGTCACCACCAGCAGCTCGGCGTCCGGCGCGGTCTCCGCGTGGTCCGCGTCCGCCCAGCCGAGCACGGAGCGGGCGTACTCCAGCACGGCATGCTGAAAGCCGCCGCACGTGCCCAGGAACGGGCGCCCCTGCTCGCGGGCGAAGCGGATGGCGCGGAGGGCGCCCTCCGTGCTGCGGTACGGGCTGGCGGGCACGCACCAGATTGCGTCATACGCGGCGACGTGGGCGTCGGCCGTGATCTTCTCCGTGGGCACCCACTCGGCCAGGACCCGAATGCCCGTGGTCGCCGCGGCGAGCGCGAGTGCCGGGGGAATGGCCTGGTGCGCGGGCACGGACGCGTCGTAGTCGCCGATCAGGCCCACGCGGATGGCGTCGGACATCGTTCTCCTTTGCGGGATCCTGTCACCAGAATGACAGGATCCTCGTGATACAGGATCCTCGTGATACAGGATCCTCGTGATACAGGATCCTTGTGATGACAGGACCTGCGAGTGACAGAATCCTCGTAAGTGACAAGATCGGGCCGAATCCTGTCACGCGATTCCATCCGTCAGGGATACAGCAGGAACGGTTTTCGGAACTCCATCCACTGCGCCGCCTCGCGGTCCCAGTCGTCCAGAAGCGCGGGGAGGCTGCTGCCCTCGACGGCCAGCCGCACCCGGTCCGAGCCCGTGAGCCGGTCGATGGTGCGGGTCCAGGCGAAGTCGCGCGGGTGCTGCCGGCGGATCTCGTCGATGAGCAGCAACGCCGTGCGCACGGGCCGGTACGCCAGCCGGTCCGTGACGACGAAGCGGATGGCGGGGAGGGTCTGCCCCGGGAACTTGCCCGCCGTCCCTTCTACGGGCATGGTGATGGCCTCGAAGCGGATGCCCGGCAGCCGCATGGCGTTCATCGTCGCCGCCACGCGGGGCGCGTCCAGCCACGGCGCGCCGATCTGCTCGAACGGGCGGTCCGTGCCGCGGCCCTCGGAGAGGTTCGTGCCCTCGAAGTAGACAGAGCCCGGGTAGCTCGTGAGCGCGGCCAGGGAGCGCAGGTTGGGCGACGGGTTCACCCAGGGGAGGCCCGTCTCGTCCTGCCACTGCGGGCGCCGCCAGCTCGCCACCCGCGCCACGATCAAATCCGCGCCGATGCCGTGCTCCCGGTTGAAGAGCGTGGCCAGCTCGCCCACCGTCATCCCGTGGCGCGCGGGGATGGGGTACATCCCCACGAACGACTTGAAGCGCGGGTCCAGCAGCGCCCCCTCCACGATCTCCCCGCCGATGGGGTTCGGCCGGTCCAGCACCACGAACGGGATGCCCTTCCGCGCCGCGGCCTGCATCCCCAGGGCCATGGTGGAGACGTAGGTCCACGTGCGGCCGCCCACTTCCTGCAGGTCGTAGACGAGCACGTCCACGTCGCGCAGCATCTCCGGTGTGGGGCCGCGGTCCTCCGCCTGGTACAGCGAGTAGATGGGGACGCCCGTCCGTTCATCCCGTTCGTCCCCGATGTGCTCGCCGGCCGCGATGGTGCCGCGGATGCCGTGCTCCGGCGCCAGCAGCGCCACCAGCCGCAGCTGCGGGTGCCGCGCGATGCGGTCGATGTCCGGCGTCCCCTCCCGGTCGATCCCCGAGTGGTTGGTGATGAGCCCGACCCGCTTGCCCCGCAGCCGCTCCGGCACGTCGGCCAGAAAGACGTCGATGCCGGGAAGCACCACGCCCGCGGAGCCCGCCGGCGCCGTCCCCGCGGCGGCCGCGGAGGGCGGGGGAGCCGGCGCCCGCGTGCAGGCGGCGAGCAGGAGCAGGGCGGCGAGCAGCGTCTTCATCGTCTCCGGGTGCGTGCGGGGAAGCCCGGACGAGGATACCGAGCGCGCCGGGCCCGCGAAAGCCCCGCGCGCTTCGCGGTTGCACGTGCGCCGCCCGGGCTCTCTATTCGGATGATGCGCTGATGCGCTTCGTCCGACTCTCCCTGCCCGGACCCCCGATGCCTGCACTTCGCGTGGTGCGCCCGCCGCGGCGCTCGATGATCCTCCTCGCCGCGCTCGCGCTGTCGATCCCCGGGACGGCGCGGGCACAGGCGGCGCCCATCCCGGACACGGCGCGGGTGCGGATCGTCTCCATCCCCGGCTCGCTCCCCGCCCCGCGCAACGCGACGGTCGTGCTCCCCACCGGCTACCACCACTCGGGGCGGCGGTATCCCGTGCTCTACCTGCTGCACGGGCACGACGGCGGGCACCTTAGCTGGATGCAGCGGACGAACCTTCTCGCCTACACGGCGCGGATGCCCCTCATCATCGTCCTGCCGAACGCCGGGAATTCGTGGTACACCAACAGCGCAGCCCGGCCGGAGGAGCGCTTCGAGGAGTACGTCGCCCGCGAAGTCCCCGCTTACGTGGATGCGCAGTTCCGGACGCTGACCTTTCGCGAGGCGCGCTACGTGGCCGGCCTCAGCATGGGCGGATACGGCGCGCTCAAGCTGGGGCTCAAGTATCCCGGGCGCTTCTCGCTGGCCGGGAGCTTTTCCGGCGCCCCGCTGGCAACGGCGAACACGTCGGCTCCCACGGTGATGGATGCGTTCGGGCCGGCGGAGAGCTCGTCGCGCGCGGAGAACGACCTCCTCGCCCTCGCCGGCGAGGCCCGCGTTCCGGCCGGAACGTACTTCTACATCGACTGCGGCAGCGCGGACGAGCTGCTGGACAGCAACCGCGCGTTCGTCCAGGCGATGTCGGCCCGGCCACTCGCGTACGAGTACCACGAGGTGCCGGGTGCACACGGCTGGGAATACTGGGACCGCCGCCTTCCCGTGTTCCTGCGGCTGGTGGAGGAGCACATCGCCCGGCTGCCGGACGCGGGGCGAGACGGCGCCGGGTGAGGTCAGGATGGTGAGCAGCGGATTGCAACGCACCATCATCCCTTGTGTCGGCCTCGTGCGCACCGTCTCCGCTCGCGGGAACTCGCGAGCAACACACACGCGCTCGTTGCTGCGGGGGGGCATCCTTAGTATCATCATCCGGCATTACAAACACGTTTGTATTCAAACGTGTTTGTATTCCTGATATCCCCTTCCGGCGTACCAATGCGAGATCCGGACGCGATCGTAGACCGCGAGGCCGAGCAGGAGCACCTGCGCAGCCTGCTGGCGGCGGGCGAGCAAAAGCTCGTGCTCATGTATGGCCGGCGCCGGGTAGGCAAGACGTACCTGCTGGGACGCGCCTGGGGGAACGAAGCGCCCACCTTCTATTTCACGGCCGCGGAGACGACGCCCACGCAGAACCGCGAGGCGCTGATCGCCGCGCTGGCGGAATGGTCCGGTGAAGAGATTCACGCCGAAGACTACCCGACCTGGCGCAGCGTCTTTCGGCTGCTGCTGGATTTTCGCTCGCCGGAGCCGCTGGTCGTCGCCCTGGACGAGTTCCAGTACCTGGGGGAGAATCCACGGGAGCTGAACGCCGTCGCCTCGGAGCTCAACGCCGCCTGGGAGATGCGGCGGCCGAGGCGCCCGCTCGTGCTGGTGCTGGCAGGCTCGGCCGTGCGAACCCTGGAGGCCTTGAACGAGGGAGGCTCGCCCCTGTACGGACGCTTCGCATGGCAGTGCCAGCTGCGCCCGTTCAACTACTGGCATGCCGGAGAGCTGGCCGGATACGCCGATCTCCGGGAGCGGGCGTACGCGTACGGCATCTTCGGCGGCACACCGCGCTATCTCACCCCCGTCGACCCGCGGCGCACCGTGGCCGAGAACGCGGTGTCCCTCATGCTGAACCCCTCGGGCGAGGTCCGCGAGCTCGTGCAGACCGCGCTGCTCCAGGAGCAGGGGCTGCGGGAGATCCAGAAATACGTGGCGATCCTCCGGGCCGTGGGAAAAGGCCGCACGGAGCTGAACGAGATTGCGCAGGGTGCCGGCCTCGAGCCCGACACGGCGCTCCGGGACAAGCTGGACCGGCTGATGGCGCTGGACTACGTGCGGTCAGGGCGCAACCTGGGAGCCAAGGCCAAGGAACCGTTCCGCTACCGCGTGGCGGACCCGGCGTTTCGCTTCTATTACGAGTTCGTGGCACCGTTGGAGAGCGCGCTCGCCACGCAGAACGTGAGCGCGGTGTGGGAGCAGCACGTGGCACCCAACCTGGACGCGTACATGGGCCTGATCTTCGAGGGCATCGTCCAGGAGGCATACTACCGCCTGCAGGAGCAGCTCAACCTTCCGCTGGTCCGGGAATGGGGCCGCTGGGAAGGCGTGGACCGCGACCGCAATCCGCTGGAGATCGACATCGCAAGCACGCTGCTGGACGGGCGGGTGCTCACGGGATCCATCAAATGGTACAGGAAGCCGGTGGATGTCGCCGTACACGCAGAGCATTTGAAGATGCTGGACCGGCTGGTGCGGTCGGGCGTGAGCTGGTCCCACGCTGCCATCGCTCCGGAATCGCCGCTGCTGTACGTGGCCGCATCCGGATTCACCGACACGTTCGCCAAAGCCGCGCGTGCATCCCGCAAAGAGGTGCACCTCTGGACGCTCGAGGACATCTTTCAACCAACTTCCTGAGCCACCACCCAAAGGTATTACAATCACGTTTGTATACAAACACGATTGTATAGCTGATGAAAGCATTGCGGGGAGCACCGGCCGGTGCTCCCCGCTTCGTTTTTCATCCCACCTGCGATGCAGCCGCAGCGCCCGCGATCAACTCACCACGCGTGGACGGCGGTCACTGCACGTCCACCACGTTGTCGCCGGGTTCGCGCTGGATGAGCTTGTTCAGCGGGTCGATGCCGGCGCGCGCGGGCTTCCGCGGCACCGTCACCGTAATGGTCTGGCGGCCGCTGCGCAGTCGGTGGCGGCGCAGGTAGAGGGGCGCGCCACGCGCCTCCCCGTCCGCCGCGGGGGCAAAGACGCCGATCTCCACCAGGTCGTTCATGGGCACGGCCGTCTCGTTGCCGATGCTGTCGGCGCGCGCCTTGGCCGCGGTCACGTCCAGCGTCACCCGGTAGGCGCCGCCGCCGGCCGGCTGCGCGCGCGCGCCCTCCGCCCGCACGTCCCACAGGGTGATCTCGGCGAACAGGTCGTGCAGCAGGGTGTGCATGGAGTCCGGCGTGACGGCCCGCAGCTCCGCGTACAGGTCGTGCGACACGGGGAACGGGGGCACGCCGGCGCGGTGCTTTTCCAGGTAGCGGCGCAGGGCCGTGTTCACCCGCTCCGCGCCGATGTGCTCGCGCAGCGTGTACATGGCCACGGCGCCCTTGTGGTAGTGCAGGTACGCCTGGCCGTCCACCTCCAGCAGCGGCACCTCGCGGTTGGTGAAGACGCGCCGGCCCTGGAGGTAGTGGTCCATCTCGTAATCGTAGAACCGCCGCACCTGCTCCGGGCCCAGCGCCGTTTCCATCACCATCATGGCGCCGTACTGCGCCAGCGACTCGGACAGGAATGCGCTCCCCCGCACGTTGGCGCCCATCACCTGCCCGCCCCACCACTGGTGCGCCGTCTCGTGCGCCACCACGAAGAACGTGCGGTCCACGTCCCCCGGGTTCACCCGCGTGAGGAACGCGCTCCCCTCGCCGAACGCGATGTTCTGCGGGTGCGCGCGGGCAAAGGACGCGTAGCGGGGAAACTCCAGGATGCGCAGCTCGCGCGCCGGGTACGGCCCGAAGTGGGTCGTGTAGTAGTCCAGCGACGCCTGCATGCTCCCGATCATCCGGTCCACGTTCACGTCGTGCGTGGGATGATGATGGACCGCGAGCGCCACGTCCTTCCACCGCCCCCGGCGCACGGCGTACCGGGCGGAGAAGTACGGGTTCATGAACGGGAGCGGCGACTCCGTGCGGTAGTGGAAGTAGCGCCGCCCGCCCGCCCGCCACTCCCGCACCAGCGTGCCGACGGTGACCGCCGTCTGGTCCGCGTCCGTGCCGATGACGGCGTCCACGTGCACGAGCTCCGCGTCGCGCAGGCCCCAGCGCGACTGGCGGCCGCGCGGATCGTCCGCGGCGGGCGTGGGCGCGCGCGGGGGCAGGCCCTGCTCCGCGCGCTGCTCCGCGTCCTGCAGCTCGCCCTCCGGCTGGTAGCCGATGATGGGGAACCAGCGGCGGTCGAAGTAGGTGCCGTTGCCCGCGAGGGCCGTCGCGATGCCGCTGTTGGGAAAGCCGCGCGGCCGCACGAAGACGTCGAACTCCAGCCGCAGGGAATCCCCCGGGGCCAGGGGCCGGGCCAGGGCGTACACCTGGTACTGCTGGCGATCGTCATCCAGCACCCGCCGGGCCCCGCCGCCGAGCGAGATCGACCGCGCCCGCACCTCCGGGTGGATGATCACGTGCACGGAATCGATCGCCCGCCCCGTGCGGTTCACCAGCTGGTAGCTGCCGCGCAGGTCCGCCGCGCGCCGCCGCGGATGCAGCTCCAGGCGCAGCTCCGCCCGGGCGATGCTGGGCTGCGGGGTGTCCTCGTACCGCTTGTAGCGCCGCTCGTACTCCGCCTTGACCGCCGCGGAATCGGACGGGGTGCGGTACTCGTTCAGGACGTTGGTGTTGTAGAAGATGAAGCCGCCCAGCGTCACGATCAGCGCCAGGGCCACGCCCGCCGCGCGCACGACCGGCGTCGTCAGCCGGGCGCGGGCGAACGCCATCGTCGCGCGCGTCTCGCGGTCGCGCCCGCGCACCCAGAACACGCGCGCCACGACGGCCAGCAGCAGCGCCCACGCGGCCCAGTACAGCTTGAACCAGACGAACGGCGCCACGAACGGCCCGAACCCGTTCATGTCCGAGTAGACCCACCCCGGGCTGGTGCCGTACACCAGCAGGTGGTGGCGAAGGCCGAACCGGGGGGAGAAGGCCGTGAACAGGTAGAAGAGCACCACCACCAGGTGCCCCACGTACTTCTGGTTCACGATCACGTGCACGGCCATGGCCACGGCCGCCAGCAGCACGTAGTCCGCCAGCTTGATCCCGAACAGGATGCGCAGGTACAGTCCCGGCTCGTAGTGGTGATAGCTCTGCAGGGCCTGCAGCATCATCCCCGCCGCCATCAGCACCACCTGCAGGACGATCAGCATCGCCACCAGCGCCAGGAACCGGCCCAGCAGCGACACCCAGTCCGGCACGGGCGCCGCGTCGGTGATGGCGCTGGCCCCCACCTCGCGCTCCTTCCACACCAGCTCGCCCGCGAACACGGCGATGAGCAGGATGACGACGGGGGCCAGCGCCGTCCCCAGTACGACGCCCGCGACCAGGTGCGTCACGGGCCAGCTCGCGGTGCCGAACACCTCCGCGCCCACGTTCCACCCGAACGCAAAGACGAAGACGACGGCCCCCGCCAGCAGGACCAGGAACGCGCGGCTCCCCGCGATCTCCTCCAGCGCGCGGCGCGCCACGGCGAGCGTCTGCCACCCCCGCGCCCCCGCGCCGAACGAGCGGGGAACGACGGGGACGGCCACGGGCCGCGTCCGCTCCCCCTCCACGTCCGCCACGGCGCGCCGTCCCTTGCGCCGCCCCCCCGCTCCGCCCGGATGCGCGAACCGGAAGCGGCGGTGCAGCAGGAGCAGGAAGGCGAGCGCGACCCCCATCCACATCAGCCGGTTCCACAGCAGCATCGTGGGAAACCCGATCAGCTGCGTGTTCTGCTGCACCGGCGTCCAGTACTGCGTCAGGTCCTCCAGCACCGCCATCCCGAACGGGTCCGCCAGCACGGCCAGCGTGGGGTTGGTGATGCGCCCCCGGTACGCGTCCATGAACAGGTAGACGACGAACAGGCCGATCCCGCCCATGAACGCCGGCAGCATCTGCCGCGCGAGCGCCGCCAGGGTGAACAGGAGGGCCGCCGCCAGCACCATGTTGGGGAGGAGAAAGAGCAGGAACGGCTGCACGTAGGCGCCGGGGATGAACGGCCCGAACATCCGCCGCTCCAGGTACGGCATCTGCGAGGCGGCCAGCTGGCCCAGGGGGATGCCCAGCAGCATGACGGCGTTCACCACCAGCGTCCCCAGGAAGCGCCCGCCCAGGTACTCCGCCGTCCGCATGGGCGCCGTGTACATCAGCGGGTGCATGCGGGACTGGATGTCGCGCGTGGCCGCCTCGCCAAAGAGCGCCGCCGTCACCAGCATCCCCACCAGGCTCACGATGGAGCTGATGGTGGCCACCATCTCCGGCGAGTTCATCCGGCTGCTGCCGCCGTTGACCATGTGGAGCATGAGGAACGAGAGCCCCAGCAGCAGCCCCGCGTACAGCCACGTGGATCCGCGGCGCAGCCGGTACTCGATCTCGAAGCGGAACACCTCCCCCAGCCTCATGACGCCACCCCGGCCGCCGTCGTCCCCTGCGCCGTCGGCCCGTAGTGGCCGCCCATCACGCTGAAGTACACGTCCTCCAGCCCCGGCTCCACCGGCTCCCACGCCGCCCCCGGCGATCCGTCCGCGTACACGTGCACGACCGTCCGCCCCGCCATCAGCCTGGTGGAGATGACGGGGAACGCCCGCTCCACCTCCGGCAGCTCCGCGCGCGGCACGATCCGCCGCCAGATGCGCCCCCGCAGCGCGTCCACGGCCTGCAGGGGCTCGGCCTCCAGCAGGATCTGGCCGCGGTTGATGATGGCCATGCGGCTGCACAGGTCCGCCACGTCCTCCACGATGTGGGTGGACAGGAGCACCACGCTGTTCTCCCCGATCTCGCTCAGCAGGTTCAGGAAGCGGACGCGTTCCGCCGGGTCCAGCCCCGCCGTGGGCTCGTCCACGATGATGAGCCGCGGGTCGCCCAGCAGCGCCACGGCCACGCCGAAGCGCTGGCGCATGCCGCCGGAGTAGCCGCCCAGCTTTTCGCGGCGCACGTCCCACAGGTTGGTCTGCCGCAGCAGCGCCTCCACGACCTCCGCGCGTGCCCGCGGCTGCACGATCCCCTTGAGCACGGCAAAGTGCTCCAGCAGCCGCTGCGCGCTCACGCCCGGGTACACGCCGAACTCCTGCGGCAGGTAGCCCAGCGTCTTGCGCAGCTCGTCCTTTTGCCCGACAACGTCGATGTCGCCCAGGCGGATGGTGCCCTCGTCCGGGTCCTGCAGCGTGGCCAGGGTGCGCATGAGCGTGGACTTGCCCGCCCCGTTGGGTCCCAGCAGCCCGTACATCCCGCGCGGAATGGTGAGCGACACGTTGCGCAGCGCGTGCACGCCGTTGGGATACGTCTTGGAGAGGTTGCGGATCTGCAGTTCCATGGGAAGGGATGCGGGACGGGGAGAGGCGGGTGGGACCGTGGCGATCGTCCAGGCCCGGCGGCAGGGCCCCCACCTTCACAACGCGGGAGCAAACGTTTGGTTTCAGAACCGGGGCAGCGCAGGGGACGAAAGTCCGGAGATCTTGTCACGTACGTGGCAAAATACTAGAATTTGTGACAAGATCAGACCGGATCCTTGTCACGGGATTCGAATCGTGGCGCGGAAACGACGCCGTGGGGTCTGGTATCTCGCGGGTAAGTGACAAGATCCGCTTGTCCTGCCCATCCGGACCGACCCTGTCACATGCCCCGGCTGACACGAAGCGAGATCGAGCAGCAGCGCGCCGGCATCCTGCGCGTCATCGGCGGCTTTCCCGAGGGAGCTGGCCGGGAGAAGCTCGCCCGCGAGTACGAGGCCCGCTTCGGCACGCCGATCGCCTGGCGCACGCTGCTGCGCCGACTGCGCGACCTTCAGGACGCCGGGCAGATCACCGCGGAGGGCGTGGCCCGGAACCGGGTGTACCGTCCCGCCCAGGGATCCGTTCCCGCTCGCCCGGAGGACGCCGATCCGGCCGCGGAAGAAGACTACGTCCCCCTGTCCAGGCCAGGCGCCGAGGTCCGCAGGCTCGTCCGGCGTCCCATCAGCCGGCGCGAGCCGGTGGGGTACCGGATGGAGTTCCTGGAGCGCTACCGCCCGGGCGCCACGTGGTACCTGCCCAGGCACGTCCGCCACCACCTCCACGAGATCGGGATCACGCCCGACTCCGAGCGGCCCGCCGGCACCTTTGCCCGCGACGTGTTCGACCGCCTGCTCATCGACCTGTCGTGGGCGTCCAGCCGGCTGGAGGGCAACACCTACAGCCGGCTGGACACGCAGAACCTCATCCAGTTCGGCCAGCAGGCCGAGGGCAAGGACGGCCAGCAGGCGCAGATGATCCTGAACCACAAGCGCGCCATCGAGTTCCTGGTGGACGAGGCCGAGGTGGTGGGGTTGGACCGGCGCACGCTCACCACCCTGCACAGCGCGCTCTCGGAGAACCTGCTCGACGATCCGCGGGACGAGGGCGGCATCCGCAAGCGGCCGGTGGGCATCTCCGGCACGCCGTACGTCCCGTCGCCATTCCGCAGGTGGTGGAGGATGCCTTCGAGTTGCTGCTGGCAAGGGGCTCGGCCATTCCCGACCCGTTCGAGCAGGCGTTCTTCGCCATGGTCCACATCCCGTACCTGCAGCCGTTCACGGACGTGAACAAGCGCACGTCGCGCTTGGCGGCCAACATACCGCTCATCCGAGGCAACCTGTGCCCGCTGTCGTTCGTGGACGTGCCGGAGCGCGCGTACGTGGAGGGGACGCTCGGCGTGTACGAGCAGACGCGGGTGGAGCTGCTGCGCGACGTGTTCATCTGGGCGTACGAGCGCTCCTGCGCGCAGTACCGCGTCGTGCGGGAATCCATGGGGCAGCCGGACCCGGTTCGCCTGCGGTACAGGGACGCCCTGGTGGAGGTGGTGCGGTACACCGTGGTGTCCATGGCGCCCCCGGGCACCCGCCTGCTGCGCGCGTGGGCCCAGCAGCACGGCGTACCCGATGGCGACCGGGAAGGGTTCGTGGAGCGGGCGCTCTCCCTGCTCATCGGCCTGCACGAGGGCAACATCGGCCGATACCGCATCCGCCCGGCCGAGCTCCAGGCGTGGAACGCCGAGTACCGGTCCTGATGCGTTTGGTGGCCGCCCCCCGTCCAGCCGTCGCCCTGCTGGTCGCAGGGAGAAGGATCCCTCCGTCGTCACGCATCTTGTCACAAACGACGTATGTGACAAGATCAATGACAAGATCCGCATGCCGCCCAATCCGCGTTACCGGTCGGATCGACTCTCCGGTTGACAGTATCCTTCGTGCGACGGTTGCTGTTCAGTGGATTGGATCCAGGCTTTCTTCGGTCTCCGATCCATGCCGCCACCCGGGAAAGGTTGATCGATCGTCGTCACCCATCCTGTCACAAAACAGATATGTGACAAGATAAGTGACAAGATCCGCATCCTTTCACATCACGCGGTGCAGCGCACAATCCTCATCCTTTCACAAAAACACGCATCTGACAGGATTGCACGTGTATGACAGGATGAATGACAGGGATCCGCACGAGGACGGCGGCGGAGGCGGATGCCCGGTCTGGCACATCATCCACCCGATCGCGATCCGTACGAGCATGCCCGCGCCGGAGATCCGGATGTACAGATCATTCCGGACGCACGCGGGTACTGGGGCGCTGGGGAACGAGGGCCATCCACCGAAACGGGAGGCTGCGAATGGCGGAAGCGTTGAACCTGACGGACGCGGAGCGCGCGAAGCTGGAGGCGCGGCGGGACCGGCTGATGAAGCTGATGAGGGAAGACGACCTGGATGCCGAAGACCGGGCCGACCTGACGCAGGAGTGGAACAAGATCGACCAGCAGCTCAACCGGCGCTGACGTGTCCCGGGAGGTTTCTTGCCCTCCCATGCCGTCGTTCCGGTCCCGGACCCGGAAAGCAGCGGGCTCACGCGGAGACGCGGAGAACACGGAGAAAATTTCTCCGCGTCTCCGCGTCTTTCGCGTGAGCCCGTTCCCGTTGCGGCCGCCGGCCCGAGACCGGCCGGCGCTACCCGGCGGCGTCGCGGGGGGGTGGATTCGGGGCGGCGCGGCGGGCGCGCTCCTGGGCCAGCTCGGGCTCCAACACCTCCGCGATGTAGGCTCGCGCGCCGCGAAGGTGCTCCTGCGCGAACTCCGCGGCCTCCTCCGCGCGTTCGCGGCCGGCCTGCGCCTGGCGCGCGTCCTCCATCGCGGCGTCGCGGGCGCTTTGCGCCGCGTTGGCCGTGGCCACCGCGCTCTCGATGGCGCGGCGGGCCGTGAGGTCGCGCGTCGTCTTGGCGAAGCCGATGAGCTCGCCGTCGGGGTCGCGCAGCGCCGTCAGGGTGACGTGGGCCCAGAACGTGGAGCCGTCGCGCCGCGTGCGGCATCCCTCGCCGATGTACTCGCCGTCGGTCTCGGCCTGGCGCAGGTGCGCTTCGGCCGTGCCATCGTCGGCGCCGCCCTCGGGATACAGCAGGCGCAGGTGCGAGCCCTCGGCCTCGTCGCGCGTCCACCACTTCATCAGGTGCGCGCCCTCGCCCCAGAAGGCGATGACGCCGTCCCGGTCCATCAGGAAGATGGCGTAGTCGCGCACGTTCTCGGCGAGGGCCGCGAACGCGGGGTTCACGAGCCACATGGTGTGGCGGCTGGATGCGTCCCCTGCCTGGAGCCGGCGCTCGCGGCCGCGGCGCAGGGCGGCCTCGCGCTCCCCGCCCTCGCTGGCGTGCGGGCGCGGCACCTCCGCGGCAAACGGCGGATCCGGGGGAACGGTCGCTTCTTCCGGATCGTCGGGGGCGGGGCCGGATGGTTCCGGGTGGTTGTCCATGGGCGCGATTCGGGCAAGTTCCCGGCCAGTCCCGCCCCCCGGCGGCGAGCCCCATCCCCATCCGCTGAACGGGACGCACGCAGAGAGAGAGCGGAGGAAACGGAAGACGGACCGTCATACCCGGTTTCTCATGTCCATCTGCACCGGCGGAACGAAAGTCGCCCGGAGGACGCGGAGGAACGAAGCAAAGACGCGGAGAAAAACCCCTCTTTTCTCCGCGTCCTCTCCGTTCGTCTCCGCGTCCTCCGCGTGATCCATCCTGATCCGAATGCACACGCGAACCTGAGATCCGGGAAGAATCAGCCGGAATCAGCCGGGGTCCAGGGCGCCCAGGGCCTGGCGGATGCGCGTGCGGTAGGTGCGGCTGGAGGTGATCTGCGCGCCGCCGGCCAGGGTGAGCAGGTACTCGCCCTGGCCCCACGGCTCCATCGCCTGCAGGTGGTCGATGTTGATCATGGCGCCGCGGTGCACCCGCACGAAGCGGCGGGGGTCCAGCCGGGCCTCCAGCGCCGTCAGGGTGGAGCGCAGCATCTCCGCCCCCGCGGACGTGTGCACGTTGACGTAGTTGTCCGCCGCCTCCAGCCAGCGCACGTCCTCCACCCGCACGAAGACGAAGCGGGCGCCGCGCTTTACCAGCAGGCGGTCCATGGGCGGCTCGGCGGGACGCCCCGCCTGCACCAGCGTGCGCAGGCGCGCCTCCAGGTCGTCGCGGTCGCGTCCCCGCAGCTGCGTGCGCACCCGCTCCACGGCGGCGCGGAACCGCTCCATCCCCACCGGCTTCACCAGGTAGCCGATGGCGTGCGCCTCGAACGCGCGCAGGGCGAACTCGTCGTACGCCGTCACGAACACCACCAGCGGCATCCGCTCCGCCCCCACGGCGCTCACCACCTCGAAGCCCGTCATCCCCGGCATCTGCACGTCCAGGAACACCACGTCCGGCCGCGCCTGCAGGATCCCCGCGGCCGCCGCCTCGCCGTCCCCGTGCTCCGCGACGATCTCCACGTCCGGCTCCAGCGCCAGCAGGGTGCGGACGCGCTCGCGGGCCAGGGGCTCGTCGTCCACGATCATCACGCGCATGCGGCGGCCTCCCGGGGTGCGGACGATGCGGGGCGAAAGGGGAGCGTGATGACGACGGCGGTGCCGCCCTCCTCGCGCGTGTGCATCTCCAGCGTCTGGCCGTCGCCGTACATCTGCTCCAGGCGGGCGTGGGTGTTGGCCAGGCCCACGGCGCCGGGTCGGGGCACGCGCCCCTCCAGGCCGGGGCCGGTGTCCGTCACCTCCAGCACGAGCCGGTCCCCCTCGCGGCGCGCCCCGATGCCGATGCGCCCCGGCCCCGGCACGCGGGCAATGCCGTGCTGCAGGGCGTTCTCCACGATGGGCTGCAGCACCAGGTGCGGCACGGATGCGCCCTCCGCCTCCGGCTGCACCCGCCAGTCCACGGCCAGCCGCTCGCCGAACCGGCTCTGCTGGATCTCCAGGTACAGGCGCAGGAACTCCACCTCCTCGGCCAGGGTGACCTCCTGGTCGCCGGAGCGGCTCAGGGTGATGCGCAGCAGCTCGCTGAGCCGCGTGAGCATGGCGTCCGCCTCCGCCGGGTCGCGGTGCATGAGCGCGGCGATGGCGTTGAAGGTGTTGAAGAGAAAGTGCGGGTCCAGCTGCATCTTGAGCACCTGCAGCTGCGCCTGGGCCAGCTGCAGCTCGGCGCGGGCGAGCCCCCCCTCCAGCCGCGCGGACTGGGCTGCCAGCCGCGACGCCGCGCGCGCGTTCTCCCCCGCCCGGACGAAGTAGCGGATGGCGTACCCCGAGGCCAGGAAGCAGGAAAAGAGCAGCAGCTGCGACGGCACGGTGAGCAGCAGGAGCAGCTTCACGGGAGGAAAGGGGACGCCCGCGATCCGGGACCCCACGGCCGTCTGCACGCACTGCAGGGCCGAGGTCACCACGAACGCGCCCACGGCGGCCAGCGCCAGGTTGCGCGCCGTGCGCCGGCGCCCGCCCTCCAGCGGCAGGTTCCACGCGATGGCGAATGCGCCCAGGCAGTGCAGCGCCGTGAACAGGCTGTCGCTCAGGGACACCAGCAGCGCCACGCCGACTGCGAGGGATTTCCCCGCCAGGGCCGCCCGGGCGATCTGCGTCCCCGTGAACAGGAGGGCGATCACCGTCCAGTAGGCCACGAACGCGGCCCAGAACCCGCGCCGCCGCCAGGGCACCACCACGGGCGCGTCTTCCATCCCCGGGGAAGCGGCCGGGCCGCGCGCCGGGCGCCAGGCGGGTGTCGGCGGCGTGGAGGTCATCGGGTCCAGGGCGGCCATGCGGGGGCGGGGTGCGGGGGACGGAAAGGACGAGGATGGCGCACGTCCGGCGGCGGGGCAAGGCGCCCGCCGCCGGAACGGGGTCCCGGCGTCACCGCGCCAGGACCATCTGCAGCTGCCCGCCGAGGGCATCCACCTTCACCAGCCGGCGGTTCGCATCCGCCGTCACGTAGTAGGTCACGGGCGCGGGGCCGCCGGCGGACTCCACGCGGAACACCTCGAACGTCCCCGCGGGCACCGTCACCCGCTCCGTGCCGGCCACGCGCAGCGTTCGCGCCTGCACGGCGTTCCCCGTGGATGCGAAGACGGCCAGCGCGTGCTCCGACCCGGCGGCGAGCGGAAGGGTACGGAGCGCGAGGACGACGAGATTCTCGTCCAGCACGCCCGCGGGGACGGCCGCGTCCACCGTCACCGCCTTGAGCCCCTCGGGCGACGGCGCCATCCCGGAGCCCGTGACGCGGCCCGCCGCGTACGCCAGGTCCAGGCGCGTCTCCTGCCCCTGCGCGCTCCCCCGCTGCGCCACCGTCCGCACGGCGCCGTCCGCCCCCAGCAGCACCTCCGTCGTCTGCCGGAAGACGCCGCCGATCTGCGTCTCCTCCGCCAGGCGAAAGCCGTCCGCCGTCCGCTCCAGCGCCGTGCGGCTGAAGCCGGCGGGGTTGCCGCCCAGCAGCACCGTGGAGCTGTCCGCGAAGGGCACCAGGGCGGCCGCGTCCAGCCCCGCGCCGGCGGCCACGGGTTTCGGCGCCAGGTCCTCGATGGACACGGGCCGTCCATCCGCGGCCACCACCCGCACGTCGCCGATGCGGCGCAGCCCCTGGTACACCCGCGGCGCGTCGCCCACGACGACGATCACCATCTCCTCCGGGCGCACGTAGGCGCGGGCGGCGGCCTGCACGTCCGCGGCGGTCACGGCGGCCAGCATGGTGCGCCGTGTGCGCAGCTCCGCGTCCGGCAGCCCCAGCAGGCGGTTGGTGCGCACCTGCGCCGCCACCTGCCCCGCCGTGACGATCCCCAGGGGAAAGCTGCCCACGAGCGCGTCGCGGGCGCCCGCCAGCTCCTCCGCGCCCACGGGCTCGTCGCGCAGGCGGCGCAGCTGGGCCAGCAGCTCGGCCACGGCGCTGTCCGTGACCTCCGTGCGCACCTCGGCGTTGGCCTGGAAGGCGCCCGATCCCGGCGCGCGGGCCAGGCTGGCGTAGGCGCCGTACGTCCACCCCTTCTGCTCGCGGAGGATGGAGAAGAGCCGGCCCGTGGCGCCGCCGCCCAGCACGTGCACGGCCACCGTGGCCGCCGCGCGGCGCGCGTCCGCCGGGCCCGCCGTCAGGTTGCCGGCCACGATGTTGGACTGCACGGAGCCGGGCCGGTGCACCAGCAGGATCTCCGGCCCGCTCCCCCGGCGGCTCGGCGGCGCGGCGACGGACAGCGGCGCCGGCGCGCCCGTCCACCCGCCGAACGCCTCGCGGGCCAGGGCCCGGGCGCGGTCCCACGACAGGTCGCCGGCCACCACGAGGAGCGCGCCCCGGGGCCGCAGCCGGGCCGCGGCGAACGCGGCCACGTCGTCGCGGGTGATGCCCCGCACCGACTCCGCGGAGAGGATGCGGGCGTAGGGGTGGTCGCCGTACAGGCGCGCGGCCAGGAACTTCTGCGCCAGGAACCCCGGCTGGCTCTGCGCCACCTGCAGGTTGGAGAGCGTGGACGCACGGATGATCTCCAGCTCCTCCGCGGGGAGCGTGGCGCGCGCGGCCATGTCGGCCACGAGCCCAAAGGCCAGGGGCGCGTCGGCGGCCAGGAAGTCCGCCTGCACGGCCAGGTGGTCCCCGTCCGCGCTGGCGGAGACGGAGCCCCCCGCCCCGGCCGCCGCCGCGGCGACCTGCTCGGCGGTGCGGGCGCCGGCGCCCTTGGCCAGCATGCCGGCCGTGAGCTGCGCCAGCCCTTCCTTGCCGGGCGGGTCCGCGCTGCTGCCGCCGGGAACGGCCAGCGACAGGGAGACGACGGGCGCCGCGGGCCGCTGGATGAGCACCAGCCGCAGCCCGTTGGGGAGCGTTTCTTCGCGGAAGGCCGGGAACTCCAGGGGGCGCAGGGGCCCCGGGGGCGGGGGCGACGACGGGTAGTCCTGCGCATCCAGGGCGGCGGGCGCGGCCAGCAGCAGGGCCGCGCAAAGGGCGATGGGCTTCATGAGGCGGGCTGGGAGCTGATGACCTGGGCGAGCGCGTTGTCCGCGCGGAGGTACTGCGCGGCGGCGCGCCGGATGTCGTCCGCCGTGACGGCCTGAAAGCGCGCGAGGTCGGTGTTCACCGCCTCGGGCGAGCCCAGGAACAGGGTGGCGATCTGGATGTCCTCGGCCAGGAACAGCGGCCGCTGGCGCCCCCTGATGGCGTCCGCGCGCCAGGTGTTGCGCGCCTTGCGCAGCTCCTCGTCCGTCACCCCCTCGCGGGCGATGCGGTCCATCTCCGCGCGCAGCTGGGCGTGGATGGTGTCCGTCGCCACGCCGCCGTTGGCGATGGCGCCCACCAGCAGCACCTGCGGGCCCCGGCGCGGAGACACCCGGCCCGTGGCCCCGGAGCCGGTTCCGCCCACCTGCGCGATGGTGCCGGCGGCGGTGCGGGTGCCGCGCACCAGGGCGCGGTTCAGGCGCGAGCTCTCACCCTGCCCCAGCACGGACGCAAGGAGGGCGATGGCGGGAAACTCCGCGTCGGCGTAGGCGGGGACGGGGTACACGTGCAGCACCAGGGGAAGCGGGGCCCGCGGGTCGTGCACGTGGCGCAGGGGGCCGCCCGTGACGAAGCGGGGGGTGCACTCCACGGCGGGCGGCGCGGGGCCGCGGGGAATGGGGGCGAACCACGCCTGGATCAGCCGCCGCGCCTCGGCGGGGTCGAAGTCGCCGGCCACGACGAGCGTGGCGTTGTTGGGAACGTAGTACTGGCGAAAGAACGCCTGGGCCTCGGCCACGCCGGCCGCGTCCAGGTCCGCCATGGATCCGCCGGGGTCGTGCGCGTACGCAAAGCACGATGCGGAGTCCACCACGCCGTACATGGCCAGCCCCACGGCGCCCAGGTACGGCTGGTTGTCCACGCGCACCCGCTGCTCCTCCTGCACGGCCTGCCGCTGGTTGCGAAAGTTCTCGTCCGTCACGGCCAGCGAGCGCAGCCGCTCCGCCTCCAGCCACAGCCCCAGGGCCAGCCGGTCGGAAGGGAGCACGCTGAAGTACTCCGTGCGGTCTTCCGTGGTAAAGCCGTTGGTCTCGCCGCCGTTGCGGCCCACGAGGGCGTTGTGGCCGCGCTTGGGCACGTTGGCGCTCCCCTGGAACATCATGTGCTCGAAGAGGTGCGCGAACCCCGTGCGTCCGGGCTGCTCGTCGCGGCTGCCGACGTTGAAGGCCACGTCCACGGCCACGGTCTGCGATGCGTGGCCGGGGGCCAGCACCACGCGCAGGCCGTTGTCCAGGGTGAAGTGCTCCAGCCGCACCGGCGCGGGCTCCTGCGCCGCGGCGGGGGCCGTGCCCGCCAGCAGCGCACACACGGCCAGCGGGGCGCAGCGCGGCACCATGAATCGTCTCGTCATGCGTTCGATGGGGATGAGGGCGGGGGCGCCGCCGGTTCCTGTCTGGACGGAGCTGCGTGAACGCGCGGGGTGTTCACGCACCCGGATGCTATCATCCGCCCCCGCCCGGACGGAGCGCGGCGCGGCGAACGCATCCGTCCTGGGGGCGAGCCGCACGAGCGCGGGGCGAAATTTCCGTCGCGTCCGGGCAGAAAAGCATCACGCGGAGGACGCGGAGACGAACGGACGAGGACGCGGAGGTGGATTCGTCCCTCCGCGTCCTCTCGTTTTTCCTCCGCGTCCTCCGCGTGACGTGGTTTCGATGCTGGATATGCCAGAAATCATGCGGATGGGGCGGACCGACGATCCCGCTGGGCGGCGCGAGGCAGGAATCTTGAACGCCGCCGCCGCCGGACCCGATGTCAACGGACCCATGCCGACTGGCATCCGACGTACCGCATCCACACGATTCCACACCATCCGCACAGATGACCACGACCACGCCGCAGGCCGAGGTGCTCCGCACGTCGCTGGGGGAGTTTCCGCTGCACGAGTACCGGCTGCGGCTGGGCGGGCGGGAGTGGAGCGTGCTGCACACGGACTCCGTGCTGAGCCACGCCGACGAGCAGGAGTTCCTCCGCGAGCGGCGGGAGCGCCTGCCGTACGGCGTGGTGCTGTGGCCGGCCGCCATCGCCCTGGCGCACGAGATCGAGTCGCGCGCGGGCGAGCTGCGCGGCAGGCACGTGCTGGAGCTGGGCGCGGGGACGGGGCTGCCGGGAATCGTGGCGGCGTCGCTGGGCGCGCGCGTGGTGCAGACCGACCGGCAGGAGGTGGCGATGTCCGTCTGTCGGCGCAACGGCGAGCGCAATGGCGTGGGTGACATCGAGCACCGCATGGTGGATTGGCAGGAGTGGGCCGACGACACGCGCTACGACTGGATCATCGGCTCCGACATCCTGTACGGCGAGACGATGCACGAGCACCTGCGGCGGATCTTCGAGGCGAACCTGGCGCCGGGCGGGCGCATCCTCCTCTCGGACCCCTTCCGCGCCACCAGCTTCAAGCTGATGGAGGCCCTGGAGGAGGAAGGATGGCGCATCGGCCTGACCCAGTGGAGCATCGGCGAGGAGGCAAAGCCGCGCCCCATCGGCGTCTTCGAGGTGCAGCCGCCGGCGGGATGAAGCGGGCGATCGTTGCAGATTTGCCACGCCCCAACCTGAGCGGATAAATCCGCCGCTGGGAAAGCGAGCCCCGGTCTGAGCGGATGAATCCGCCGCTGGGAAAGCCATAAGCCCCGTCTCGGCTCGCTGCGCTCGCCGAACGAGGCTTCAACCGCGTACCAGCGGTCCTCCGCGAAGGCCGTCCCTCTCCCGATATGGCCGCGGATCCGCCGGACCTCTCCCGTGCAGTCCGCGAAGGCGGACTTCGTGCATTTCCAGCGGCGAATTCATTCGCTCGGACGGGGTTCAGCGGCGCGCCTGCACCTTTCGGTGACGAGACAGGCAGTCCGCGCAGGCGGACTTCGTGTAGTTGTTGCGGCGAATTCATTCGCTCGGCCGGATGCGTGCCTTCCCGGCTCGATCCATCCAATTGCTCCGGGCCGCAGCCCCCCACCCGCGGAAATCCGCGCCCCCACCTTCCTCCCTCCCCGCCGGAACGTGTACATTGCGTGCGAACCGCGGGGACCACCCGCGCGCCTGCTGCTATGCAATCAAGAACTATCGCGTGATCGTCGTACACGCCTGCTGGAGCCCGTTCGGCCTGCACCTGTGGGGGGAGTCGTCCGCCCGCCTGGCATCGCTGGAGCCCGCCACCGGCCGCGCGCCGCGCGGAGCGAAGCCGCATCCGTTCGCCGCGACCGCGGACGAGCTGCGCGAAGCCCTGCGCGACGTGCTCCCCGTGGCCCGCGCCGGCGCGGGGGAGATTCCCCTGCACCTGCCTTCGCGCGCGCGGGCCCCGCTCCCGTCCCCGCACCTGGCGCACGCGTCGTCGGACGGGCGCAAGGTCGCCAAGACCAAGCGGACGGCGGCGTGGACCACGGAGGTCCTGTCGTTCACGGGACCGGCCGCGCTGGACCTGCTGCTGGCCCTGCCCGCCGCCGCGGGGGACGGCGTGCTGCTGGGCGACAGCATGCGCGCGTTCGGCGAGCTGGCCAAGCTGGCCTTGGAGATGGTGGCCGGCGGGCGCGTGCTTCCGCTGGTGGAGCGCACGCACGGCGACCGCTGGCTCACCCGCTGGCGCCCCCTCGTCACGGGCGAGACGGACGGCGAGCGGCTGGCGGCCCTGCGCCGCGCCATGCCCGCCGTCTGCGCCGCGCACGCCCCCGCCGAGGCCGCGGACGACGTGGCCGGCCGCGCCCTGGACGCGCTGGTGGACGCCTGCGCCCGGCAGGGGCTGCAGCAGGGCCGCCAGCCCGCGTCCGCCGCGGCCCTCCGCGCCGCCAAGCGCTCGGCCGCCGAGGAGTGGCACGACTCGCTGATGACGACGGACACGGCGCCGCGCGAGGACGGGCCCGGGTGGAAGCGGCTGCACGAGGCGCTCGGCGCCTGGAGCCGCCCCCTGGCCCCGGCCGCCGCGCGCGGGCTGCGCACCTGCTTTCGCCTGACGCCGCCCCCCGACCCCGCCGCGGAGGACGGCGACGCGGCGGAGGACAACGAGGCGGTGGAGGGGGAGGATTCGTCGCGGGAGATGGAGGGCGGGGCGGACGAGTGGCGGCTGGACTTCCTGCTGCAGGCCGCGGACGATCCCAGCCTGCTCGTCCCCGCGGCGGAGGTGTGGCGCTCGCGCGGGCCCCTGCGGGTGTTCCGGCGCACGCTGGAGCAGCCGCAGGAGCGCCTGCTGGAGGACCTGGGGCGCGCCGTGCGCCTGGTGCCGCAGCTGGAGCCCGCCCTGCGCGAGCCGCGGCCCACGGGGATGCGGATGGACGCGGCGGGGGCGTACGCGTTCCTTCGCGAGGGCGCGCCCCTGCTGGCGCAGTCCGGCTTTGGCGTGCGGGTGCCGCCGTGGTGGAACGGGCCGGCCGCGCGGCTGGGCGCAAAGCTCCGCGCGCGCTCCCGCCCCTCCACCCGCGGCGACGGCGACGGGCGCTTCGGGCTGGAGACGCTCGTCGCGTACGACTGGCAGGTGTCGCTGGGCGGGCAGCCGCTTTCCTCCGCGGAGTTCCGCGCGCTGGCCCAGGCCAAGGTGCCCCTGGTGCGCTTTCGCGGGCAGTGGGTGGAGCTGCGGCCGGAAGACCTGGGCGCCGCCCTGCGCCTGTTCGAGCAGGGTGCGTCCGGCGAGATGTCCGCCGCGGAGCTGCTGCGCCTGGCCGCCGGCACGGACGCGGACGAGGACGCGCTCCCCGTGGAGGGCGTGGAGGCGGAGGGGTGGTTGGGCGAGCTGCTGGCCGCCGCGGGGGACGCGAAGGTGGAGCCCGTGCCCGCGCCGCCCGGCTTCGTGGGGACGCTGCGCCCGTACCAGGAGCGCGGCCTGTCGTGGCTGGCGTTCATGGACGGCCTGGGCCTCGGCGCCTGCCTGGCGGACGACATGGGGCTGGGCAAGACGGTGCAGCTGCTGGCCCTGCTCCTCGCCCGCCCCCTCCGCGGGCCCAAGGGAAAGACGACGCTCCCCACGCTCCTCGTCTGCCCCATGTCGCTCGTGGGCAACTGGCAGCGCGAGGCCACGCGCTTCGCCCCCGGGCTGCGCGTGCACGTGCACCACGGCGGCGAGCGGCTCAGCGGGCCCGCGCTGCGCAAGGCCGTGCGGGGGAGCGACCTGGTCATCACCACCTACGCCCTGGCGGCCCGCGACCGCGAGGAGCTGAGCGCCGTGGAGTGGGGGCGCGTGGTGCTGGACGAGGCGCAGAACGTAAAGAACCCCGCCGCGCGGCAGGCGCAGGCCGTCCGCTCGTTCAAGGCGCCGCGGCGCATCGCCCTCACGGGCACGCCGGTGGAGAACCGGCTGGCGGAGATGTGGTCCATCCTGGACTTTTTGAACCCCGGCCTGCTGGGCTCCGCGCGCGACTTCCGCGCCCGCTTTTCGCTTCCCATCGAGCGCTACCGGGACGCGGAGCGCGCGGGGCAGCTCAAGCAGCTGGCGGGGCCCTTCATCCTGCGCCGGCTGAAGACGGACCGCGGCATCATCCAGGACCTGCCCGAGAAGCAGGAGATGAAGGTGTACTGCAACCTCACCCGCGAGCAGGCGTCGCTCTACCAGGCCGTGGTGGACGACATGCTGCGCAAGATCGCCGAGAGCGAGGGGATCCAGCGGCGCGGGCTCGTCCTGAGCACCCTGCTGCGCCTGAAGCAGGCGTGCAACCACCCCGCGCAGCTGCTGGGCGACGGCTCCGCGCTCCCCGGGCGCTCCGGCAAGCTGGAGCGATTGGAGGAGGTGCTCAACGAGGTGATGGAGCTGGGCGACCGCGCGCTCGTCTTTACCCAGTTCGCCGAGATGGGGCACCTGCTGCAGCGGCGCCTGCAGGAGCGGTTCGCGCGCGAGATCCCCTTCCTGCACGGCGGCACCCGCAAGGCGGAGCGCGACGACTTGGTGGCGCGCTTCCAGGGCCCGGACGGCCCGCCCGTCCTCCTCCTGTCCCTCAAGGCCGGCGGAACGGGACTGAACCTGACGGCCGCCAACCACGTGATCCACTTCGACCGCTGGTGGAACCCCGCCGTGGAAGACCAGGCCACGGACCGCGCGTTCCGCATCGGCCAGCGGCGCGACGTGCAGGTGCGCAAGCTGGTGTGCGCCGGCACGCTGGAAGAGCGCATCGACCAGGTGATCGAGGAAAAGAAGGCCCTCGCCGGAAGCGTGCTGGGCACCGGCGAGGCGTGGCTCACGGAGTTGTCCACGGACGAGCTGCGGCGCGTCGTGGCGCTCTCCGCGGACGCCGTGGCGGAGTGAGGGGGCGATGAGCGACTGGCGGGATTGGGAAACCGGGCCGCGCCGCCCCGCCCGGGACGGCATCAAGGCGCGCAGCGTCCGCGGCGACATCGGCGAAACGTGGTGGAGCCAGCGCTTCATCGCCGCGCTCAAGGAGGTGGCGGATGCCGGCCGCCTGGCCCGCGGCCGCAGCTACGCCCGCTCCGGCCAGGTGATGGACCTGGCCGTATCCCCCGGCGCCGTGACGGCAAAGGTGCAGGGCTCCCTGGCGCGGCCGTACGCCGTGTCCATCCGCCTTACGCCGTTCACGGACGCGGAGTGGATGCGGATCGAGGAGGCGCTGGCGGGGCAGGCGCTCTTCCTGGCCGCGCTGCTGGCGGGCGAGATGCCGCGCGACGTGGAGCAGGCGTTCGCCGCCGCCGGCCTTTCCCTCTTCCCCACCCGCCCGACGGAGCTGAAGTCGGACTGCAGCTGCCCGGACGGGACGAATCCCTGCAAGCACATCGCGGCCACGTACTACATCCTGGCGGAGGCGTTCGATGCGGATCCGTTCCTCGTCCTCCGCTGGCGGGGCCGCGCGCGGGACGACCTGCTGGCGCGCCTCCGCGAGCTGCGCGACGCCCAGCCGGTGGAGGACGAGACATCCACCGATGTCGAAGCAGCGGATGCGGATACGGAGCCGGACAAGGCCTCATCCGCCCAGCAGGCGGACGCGGCGCCGGCGGACTTCTGGCGCGCGGGCGGGGAGCTGGCGGCGCTGGCGTTCCGCCCCCGCGCGCCGGCCGTGGCGGACGCCGTCCCCCGCCAGCTGGGCCCCCTTCCGCCGGAGGCCGGCGGCCCCGAGGCGGACGCCGCCCTGGCGCGGGACTACGCCGTCTTTACCCGCGCCGCCGAGCGCCGGGCGTTCGGCGGCTTTTCCGGGGACGCGGGGGACGGCATCGGCGCGCGCGGGTGACCGCGCGCGCCCCATCCACCGCATCCTCCTCGGCCGAACCCGTCTCCAGCGGGCCTACCGGTACGCCAGGTACTTGTACGAGTTCGTGTACTCTTCGTTGAACTGCTTGCCGCCGTACAGCCACGCGCCGTTCACGCCGCCCGCGAACACGGCGTCGCCGCGCGTGCGGTAGGTGGCGTCGCCCGTCTGCCGGTACACCCACCCGAAGCCGTTCACGATCAGGTTGTTCAGGTCCGGCGCGCCCCCCGTGCCCGTGTCGTCGCCGCAGGGGCCGCCCAGGTAGTCGAACCCCTGCTCCGCATCGCGCCAGTCGTTGGCCCACAGGTAGTCCACCGACTTCTTCACGGCCGGCAGGATGCGCGGGTCCGCCTCGAACTTCTCGTAGTACTGGATCAGGGCGTCGTTCAGCAGCCCCACCATGAACGGCTTGTTGTTGCCGCACTGGTTGACCCCCGGGTGCTGGAACCGGTACGCGCCGTCCGCGCCCTGCGAGGCCAGGATCTTCGTCAGCGCCTCGCGGGCGAGCCCCTCCCACGTGGGCTTGTCCGCCGGGTAGTCGCCCCGCGGCGCGCCGATGCGGTGCGCGATGACGAAGGCCAGCAGCGTGCGGGCCTGCATCCGGTTCTCCATCTCCGCCGAGAGGTTCGACAGGTTGTTCATGTAGTACGGGACGGCGAAGTTGTCCGCCATGCGTCCCACGGCCACGCGCGACGCCGGGTCGCCCGTCAGCAGGTAGTGCAGCGCGATGCCCTCGATCTGCGACCAGTGCGCGCTCACGCCGTAGTTGTTGGCCTCCACGTAGTGGGTGCGGTAGTTCAGCGCCAGCGCGTCGGCGCGGTCGCGGTACGTCTGGTTGCCCGTGCGCGCCCACCACACGTAGTAGATCTTCGCGCGGTCGTAATAGTTGGCCGCCTCCCACCCCGCGCCGTCGTTCGCCCAGTGCCGCTCGGCAAAGGTGCGGAAGTCCTGCTCGTAGCGGGCGAACGCGCCGCCCCAGCCTTCCACGGTGGATACCGGAATCGCCGGGCCCACCAGGTCCGGCACGACGTTGTTCGTCTGCACGGGCGGCGACGCACCCGTGTCCCACTGCTGGTTGGACGCGCCGTGGCATTCCCAGATGATCAGCCGCGTCCCTGGCGTGGAATCGCTGTCGGGGACGTCCAGGCACTTGGTGGTGCCGCGGACGCGGATGTCCCTGCCGCTGGGTCCCGGCTCCCAGTACTGGTTGGGCGCCCCGATGCATCCCCAGGTGATGACGGCGGCACCGTCCGTGGTGATGGCGCGGTTCTCCACGGAGAGGCAGCGCTCGTCCGGCGTGCCCGCGTACACCTTGAGCTCGCCCGCCGGCGTCCAGGTGAACGTCTGCTGCGGCGCCGGGTCCTGCGGGTTCCACAGGCAGTGCCAGATGGTCATGGCCGCGCCGTACTCGCGGCTGGCGCCCGCCACGTCCATGCAGCGGTCCTCGGCCACGAGGCTGTGGTACTGGTACGGCTGTCCCGTTCCGTACGCTCCCGCCGTGGACAGGGCGGGCGGCGCCGCGCCGGCCTGCAGCGCGGGGCTGGTGGGTGACTGGTCGGTGCACGCCGCGAGCAGGAACACGCCCGCGGCGAGCAGGGAACGACGGTGGATCGACGGCACACGCATAGGCACCCAGGAGTATAGGTGGTGACTAAAGGAGCCGTTTGTTTCCGCAATTGATAGGCCGGAATAGATACTTTACAGCGCGCACACCAGGGCATTCGGTGAGCATGTTTTCTCGGTTTACCAAGCCGATACATATCCAATACGGGCTGATACCCAAACCGTATCGGAGAGCCCAAAAGGAACTGCGACAGGATTCGTATCAATCTCGCGATCGGAGATTCGGGACAAAACAGCGGGGCGGCGCACTCAATGTGCTCCGCCCCCGCTGCGATCATTCGCCGTATCGGTGTCCGCGGAGGCGGACAGTGTGAAGTTGTAGCCGCGATTTCAATCGCTCTCACGACCTGCGGCGCTACCTCCCTCCGCTCGTCCTCGATCGCGCCCAGTCCGTCTCACATCGACGGGCATGGACCTCACGGGGCGTCGTCCGTCTCCGGCTCGTCCGGCGCGGGCTCCGGCTGGGCGGGCTCATCCCCCGCGGGCTCGGATGCGCCGCCCAGGACGATGGTGTCGGGCGCGGTGCGGGGCGCGGACACGGGGCTGCCCAGGATGCGCGGCCCGGTCTCCCGCGGCTCGGACGGCGGCAGGGGGCGCAGCGACGGGATCTCCGCCAGGGCGAACGAGGCGCCGCCGCGCGAGCTGCCGCTGGAGCGCAGCCGCGCCATGGCGGCGGACGGCACCTGCGCCGTGTCCACGCCGCCGCGGGCCAGCTCGCGCTTGATGCGCGCCGAGTACTCGCCCTTGCCGTACACGTCGGGATACACGTGCAGCCGGTCGCCGTTCAGCCTGGCCACGTCGTAGGTCACCCGCATGCGGATGGAGCGCGCCATGACCGTGTGGCGCTCCGTGCGCCCCGCCTTGGACATGCGGTCCAGCTCCGCGTCGGCGATGGAGGGCGCCGCGTACCGGTGCAGCCGCCGCGCCAGGTCGACCACGTCCGCGTTGGACATGCGGATGCACCCGTGCGACGCCGGCGCGCCCAGCCGCCCCTCGGAGGTGGTGCCGTGGATGTAGATGAGCTCATCCATGTGCAGCTTTACGCGGCCCATGGGGTTGTTGGGGCCCGGCGGCTCCGGTTTGCGGTTGCGCGCCCATCCGCTCTCCGGCGGCGGATTCCACCACGGGTTCCAGATCACCGTCGCCAGCAGGTAGTCGCCCACGGGCGTGGGATATCGCGCCGACCCGACGGAAACCGGGTAGCTGCGCACCACGCTGTCACCGTCCATCAGCTGCAGCCGCCCGCTGGGGATGTTGACCACCACCTGCAGGTCCGGCACGATCTGCCGCTTGGGCTTGGGCGGCGGCGCGGGCTCCGCCTTGGACGAATCCCCGCGCGCCTCGCCCTTCGCGTCCGTTTCGGGAAGGAGCGAGTTGCCGGCGCCCTCCACCCCGGCCGCGTCGCGCCAGAGCACACCCGCGCCAAGGCCGACGGCCAGAAGAAGGACTACGACACCGAGATTGCGGGCGCGGGACCTGGACCTGGACCTGGGCTTGGACTTGGGCCTGGACATGAGAGAGACCAGCTTGCGGAAGGACTTGCACTTGCCCCGACATGGGACGCTGTAATAAACAAGGAAAGCGCAGAAGTATCAAGCGTGTCGTTGCCGTCGGCCTGTTACCGTGGCAGCCGCAATGTCAACGATGAATACAGGCGTGGCCAGTCATCCGCGGCCTGCGGTCCTTTGGGTTTCGCGCGTCAGATGGAATACTGTCGCAGCGCCGCGATGAACAGCGGCTTCGCCCAATCCGGCACCTCCGCGACTCCGCACGTCTCCAGCACCACTCCATTGCTCGCGTGCAGGATCAGCCGGGGAGCTGGAGACACGCCCGCGGCAAGGTCACCCTCGGCGCTGTTGTCGTAGATACGCAGCTGGGCAAGCGAGGGCAGCAGGTGGATCAGGTTCTCCCGGCTGCGGTCATACCGCTCCCGGATCTTCGCTTCAGGAATGTCGTGCCCGCCCGCGGCGACACGAGCCTTGACCCGGGCAATGTGGTGCTCCGGACTTTCCAGCCCCACGAACCAGACCCGGACGGCCAGCCCCGCCGCGTGGGCGTCTTCCAGCAATCGCGGGATCGTGTTTCCGCCGAGTGTGGTCTCGAACGCAAAGTCCAGGCGTTCGCTGATCGCCCTCTGCAGCAAGTGCGTACCCTGCAGCCACGCGTTGCTGTTTGCCACCTCCGGGGCCATGCCGGGATCCGCTTCCCGTAACCGGCGGGTCGCCTCGTCCGGGTTGAAGTAATCCATCCCGCTTTCACGGAATGCGGCACCGGCCACACTGCTCTTTCCGGCCCCGTTCGTCCCCGCGAGCACGAAGATGCTGGGCCCGCGCTCCGGCTGGGACTTCACCCGGTGCGGCGCATGGCGGCTGCGACCGCCGCGCTGGCAAGCACGTCGGGCGACGCATCGAACGCGGCCTGCATCCCGGCACGGGCTCCGGGGCGCTGCATCCGCGCGAGCATGTCGTCGAACTCGGCCGTAAGGGCGTCCAGCGCGGGGGATTCTTCCCGCGTCAGCGCCTCGTAGCGATCCGCCGAGATCACCACCGCCCGCGTGACGTTGTGCTTCTTGATGAGGACCGTACCATTGTTGGCGACTGCGTCCAGCATGCGGCCAAAGCCGTTCTGCGCCTCGGTGGAGGTCATCACGACGGTCTTCCCCCGGCCGTGGGATCGGCTCGATCGGTTTCCTGCATCGTTCCCGGCCATTGCTCCCCCTGTCTGGATGAACCACTGCCCGTCTTCGGGTTAGTCATTTTAGCTAATTTCATCCATCGAGAGCAAGCATCCATCGGAGAAACGGGCGGAGCACCCGGCGTGCTCCGCCCCGTTCGTCATCCCCGGAAAACCCCGTCCGGTGCACGCTCCGGATCAGCGGCTCCCGGCGGGAGGGACCTGCGCGCGGCGGGAGCGGAACTCGCTGCCGGGGCTCCACGTGGGCCACGTGTCGCCGTTCGCCACCTCCAGCCCCACGTGAAAGAGCAGCTGCGTGTCTTCCACGATGCCGCTCATGTCCCAATCGGGCTTTACCTCGTCGCTGGGCTTGTGGTAGTCGTCGCGGATGTAGGCGCCGCGCACCCGCTCGCCGTAGCCGGGGTCCGGGTTGCGGTAGTCCGTGCCGGGAAAGAGGAACGACAGCGCCGGAACGCCCCCGCGCGCCAGCTCCAGGTGGTCGGCGCGGTAGAAGTACCCCTTCTCCGGCTCCGGATCGGCCACCACCGTGCGCCCCTGCCGCGCGGCGTGGCGCGACAGCAGCTCCTCCAGCGAGCTCTGCCCGTATCCCAGGCTCACGATGGAGCGCGTGCGCCCCCACGGGTTCATGGCGTCCATGTTGATGTCCGCCAGCGTCCGGTCCAGCGGGACGACGGGATGCGTGGCGTACCAGCGCGCGCCCAGCAGCCCCGCCTCTTCGGCCGTGAACGCCACGAAGACGAGCGCCCGCCGCGGGGCGGGGTTCATCGCCCGGAACGCGCCGGCCATGGAGAGCATCCACGCCACCCCCGACGCATCGTCCAGCGCGCCGTTGTAGATGGAGTCGCCGCCGATGGCCCGCCCCACGCCAAAGCTGTCCCAGTGCGAGGTGAACAGCACCGCCTGGTCGCGCACGGCGGGGTCGGAGCCGTCGATGCGCGCCACCACGTTGCGCGACTCCACCCGGCGGACCGTGTTGCGCACCTGGAACGTGGCCGTGCCGCCCAGCGCCACGGGGCGGAATTCGCGCGTGCGGGCCGATCGCTCCAGCGCCGCGAAATCGTGCCCGCCCGCGGCGAATACGGCGCGCGCCGCCTCCAGCTGGATCCACCCCTCCACGGGCACGTGCGGCGTGGCGCCCTCCACCTCGAAGCGCTCGCGGACGTTGCCCTGCACCACGCTCCACGGATATCCGGCCGGTCCCGTCTGGTGGACCAGCAGGACGGCCGCCGCGCCACGCTCCGCCGCGACGTCGTACTTGTACGTCCAGCGGCCGTAGTACGTCATGGCCGGGCCGCGAAAGACGGCCGGGTCCAGGCGCGTGGTGTCCGCCGGGTCCGGCACGGGCGGGTCGCCCACGAGCATGACGACCGTCTTGCCGCGCACGTCCACGCCCTTGAAGTCGTCCCACCCCAGCTCGGGCGCCACGACGCCGTATCCCACGAACACCATCTCCGCGCCGTTCACGGCCACCTCGGCGTCCGGCCGCTGCGACCACGCGACGATCTCCTCCAGCTGGCGCAGGGGGAGCGTGCGGCCACCGGCGTTCACCCGCGCCTCCACCCGCGACGTGGTGGCGATGAGGGGCACGCGCTGCACGTAGCCGCCGTCCGGCATCCCCGGCTGCAGCCCCATCTCGCGAAAGCGCCGGCTGAGGTACGCGACGGTGCTGTCCTCGCCCGCCGTGGCCACGCCGCGCCCCAGGAACCGGTCCGAGGCCAGCTCGCGGATGTCCGCCAGCAGCCCTTCCGCCGTGATCGCCGCCACGCCCGCGTCCGCCCCCGGCATCGAGGACGCCCCGGCTCGTGCCGGCAGCGACCTGCCGCATCCCGCGCTGGCCAGGAGCAGCAGCGCTGCGGCCGTCGAGAGCGGCCGATTACATCCCTTCATCCAGATCTCCAAGATCATTCGGTGTACGCTTGGTCCCGGACGGGCGCTGTTCATTCCGAGCGCTGGCCCGGCTTGAGCCGGCGCGCCGCGCTCTCCAGCGCGGCGATTGCCGCACGTTCCCCCTCGGCTTCCAGGAGTGCACGCCGGCGCGCGGCAAATTGCTCGTACTCACCGCGCGCGTGCTCGTCCGCTTCGGACTTGCTGATGGAGCCCGCGCTGTCCAGAACGTCGCGATCGTTGAACCGCAGAAAGTCGTCCAGGCGGGTTTCCCAATCGCGCAGGAACACCTGCCTGCGCCGCCGCGCCTGGTCTTCAGCGAAATCGAGCCACATCACGACGATGCGGTTCAGCTCGGCGATCTCGTCTTCACTGAGATAGTTCTTCGCGACGGTGACGTCGCTCTTTGCGACCGCATCGCCCTTCCACGTGCTCAGGCCCATGTTGGGGCGTGAATGGTCCGCCCTCCGGGCGATGAGCTCGGCCGCGGTAAGTCCTGTCGCGGCATAGTGCAGCTTGTTCTGCATGATCGCGAAGAACGCGGTCGTGCTCGGAATGGACGGCGCGTAATCCGCAGCCATCGTAAAAATTTCCTTGACGCGCAGGTACATGCGCCGCTCGCTCGCACGGATGTCACGGATCCGTTCGAGCAGTTCATCGAAGTAGTCCGGGACCCCTGAACCGGCGACGGGCGGATTCTTCAGCCGCACGTCGTCCATCACGAAGCCTTTTACCAGGTACTCGCGCAGCCGCTCCGTGGCCCACTGTCGGAACTGCGTTCCGCGCGGGGAGCGTACGCGGTATCCGACCGCTATTATGACGTCCAGATTGTAGTGTTCGATGGTGCGTGCAACCTCTCGCGTGCCTTCCGGACGAACTATCCGGAATTTCCGGATAGTTCGCTCGGGGGGAAGCTCACCTTCCTCAAAAATGTTTTGCAGGTGCTCATTGATGGTGCGGACGTCCTTCCCAAACAACTGCGCCATCAGCGCTTGGCTGAGCCAGAGAGTTTCGTCCTCAAAGCGGCACTCCACGCGCGTGCGGCCGTCCTCCGTCTGGTAGAGCAGCAGTTCACCGCGCGGCAGATCGGAATCAGTCACAGTCGGAGGAGGGCAGGGACCACAACGAAATACACGAGAGTGCCGGATAGCTAGCGGCATTCCTCCACCCGGTGCAAGTGCAGGCCGGGGACCGCCTGCCAGGCGGTCCCCGGTCCGTCCATCACCAGCGCTTCACCTCGCCCTCCTCTTCCTCCGCCTCGCCGGAGCGCGCGGCGTCGGCGGCGTTCTCGTCGATCCGCTGCGGCGTGCGGGTGACGGGGGGGAGGCGGTTGGCGCGCAGCAGGCGGTTGAACGCATCCAGGTCCTGCGACCACAGCGCGTTCAGGGCCGCCAGCTCGCGGTCCAGCTGCCCGGACAGCTCCTCGAACACCTGGTACGACTGCGCCGTGGGGGCCGCCTCGGCATCCTCTACCAGGCTCATGAGCGCCGCCAGCTTGTTGTTCAGGCGGATGGGGTAGTTGAGCGGGTCCTGGTTGCTCTGGTTGCGCACCTGGTACAGCCGCTCCTCGATCGCGGCCATCCGCGCCAGCAGCGAGTCGCCGGCCGCGCGGACGTCCGCGTTCTGCGTGCGGCCCACGCGGTCCTGCACCTGCGGGCGGATGCCGCGGATGAGCAGCACGGCATCGTTCGCCTCGCTCACCCGGTCGCGGATGCGCATGGCCAGGTCGAAGCGGCGCTGCAGGTCCGCCTGCGCCACGCCCGTGACGCGCGGGTCGATGCGCACGGTGAACGGCTGGCGCAGCTCGCGCCCGTCCGCCATCAGCCGCACGGTGTAGGTGCCGGGGAGCGCGCGCGGGCCGGACGCCGTGTCCGCCGCCCACAGGATCATCCCCGGGAACGACGTGGGCCCGGGGTGGCGCAGGTTCCAGACGAAGCGGTTCATCCCCGCCTGGTTGGGGGCAAAGCGCTGCGCCCGCGGCCCTTCGTCGTCGTCGCCGCCGGCGGCGGGACGCTTGCGGATGGAATCCGGGCGCGTGTCCAGGCCGTAGCTGCGGATGGTCCTGCCCTGCGCGTCCAGGAACTCCAGCGTGAGCCGCCGCGCGGGCGCCGGCAGGCTGTAGTAGACCGTGACGCCGGGGTCCACGCCCCGCACGGCGTCCGCCGGCGCGAACAGGCGCGGGGCGGCGGCCGTGCGCCCGCGCGTCCGCCCGGCGGCGTCCGGCGCGGCGGGGACGGTGTTCATCTGCCGCAGCAGGTGCGCGCCGGCATCCAGCGCGTAGAACGAGCGGCCGTGCGTGGCGATCACCACGTCCGCGCCGTGGATGCCCACGTCCGACACCTGCACCACGGGGAGGTTCAGCTTGAGCGACTCCCACGTGCCGCCGTCGTTCCAGCTGACCCAGATCCCCCGCTCCGTGGCCGCGTACAGCAGCCCGGCGCGCACGGGGTCCTCGCGCACGGAGCGCAGGAAGTCGCCCTCCGGCAGGTTGGCGGCGATGCTCGTCCACGTCCGGCCGTAGTCGTCCGTGCGGAACAGGTGCGGGCGGAAGTCGCCCAGCAGGAAGCGGTTGCCCGCCACGTACGCCGAGCCCGGCCGGTGCGGCGACGCCTCCACCGTGTGGATCTTGGTCTGCTCCGGCAGCCCCGGCGGGGTCACGTCCGCCCAGCTGCCGCCGGCGTCGCGGGTAACGTACACCTTGCCGTCGTCCGAGCCCGTCCAGATGAGCCCCCGCTCCCGCGTGCTGGGCGCGATGGTGAAGATGGTGGCGTACGTCTCCACCCCCGTCTGGTCGCGGGTGATGGGCCCGCCGGACGGTCCCAGCGTGGCGGGATCGGCGCGGGTGAGGTCGGGGGAGATGCGCTCCCAGCTCTGCCCCTCGTTGGTGGTGCGCCACAGGTGCTGCGTGCCCGTGTACAGCGTGTTGGAATCGTGCGGATCGAAGACGATGGGGAACGTCCACTGCACGCGCTCGCGCAGGTCCGCCGCCGACTGGCCCATGGGGTTCTCCGGCCACACGTTCACGGGCCGCGACTGCCCCGTGGACTGGTCGAAGCGGTCCAGCGATCCGCCGTAGCAGCCGGCGTAGTAAAGGTCCGTGTTGCGTGGGTGCGGCGCCACGTAGCCGGATTCGCATCCCCCCGCCGCGAAGAAGTTGCGCCCGCCGGCGTTCAGGTGGTTCCACCCGCGGATGGGTACGCACACGGTGGTGTTGTCCTGCTGCCCGCCGCACACCATCCCCGGCTGGTGGGCCGTGATGGCCAGGCGGTAGATCTGGGCCGTGGGATAGTCCTGGTCCGTCCAGCTCTTGCCGCCGTTGACGCTCACGTTGCCGCCGCCGTCGTTGCCCTGCACCATCCGCTGGTTGTCGTCCGCCGCGATCCACAGGTCGTGGTTGTCGCCGTGGGGGACGCGGATGGCCGTGGGGAAGGTGGCGCCGCCGTCATCGGACCGGAAGAATCCCACGTTCAGCACGTAGACGCGGTCCTTCTCCTTCGTGTCGGCCACCAGGCGCGTGTAGTAGAAGGCGCGCTGCCGCAGCTTGCGCTCGCTGTTCACCCGCGTCCACGTCTCGCCGCGGTCGTCGGAGCGAAAGACGCCGCCGGAGTCGTGCTCCACGATGGCGTAGACGCGCATGGAGTCCGCGGGGGAGACGGAGACGCCGATCTTGCCGATGAGCCCTTCCGCCGGCATCCCCGGCTTGCGCGTGAGCTCCGTCCAGGTGGCGCCGCCGTCCGTGCTGCGGAACAGGCCGCTCCCCGCGCCGCCGCTGCTCATCCCCCACTGGTTGCGCCACGCCTCCCACAGCGCCGCGTACACCACGTCCGGGTTCTGCGGGTCGATGGACAGGTCCACGCCCCCCGTGCGGTCGTCGCGGTGCAGCACCTGGGTCCACGTGGTGCCGCCGTCCGTGGTGCGGTAGATGCCGCGCTCGGCGCTGGGCCCGCTGTACTCGCCGAACGCCGCCGCGTACGCCACGTCGCAGTTGGTGGGATGGATGCGGATGCGGGCGATGTTGCGCCCGGCCCGCAGCCCCACGTGCGTCCACGTCTTGCCCGCGTCGGCGGACTTGTAGAGGCCGTCGCCCGCCTGGATGTTGCCGCGCAGCTGCGTCTCGCCCGTGCCCAGGTACAGGACGTCGGGGTTGCTCTGGCACACTTCCACGGCGCCGATGGTGGCGCTGCCGATGTGCCCGTCCGTGACGGGGGTCTAGGTGGTGCCGCCGTCCGTGGTCTTCCACAGCCCGCCGCCCGTGGCGCCGAAGTAGTACTCCATGGGCCGGCTGGTGCTGCCCGCCACGGCGATGGAGCGGCCGCCGCGGTTGGGGCCCAGGTTGCGCCACGCCATCCCGCGGTAGCGCACGCTGTCGGGGTCGGGGGGCGTGTTGCGCTCCACCTGGGCCGCCAGCGGGGGTGCGGCCAGCAGGGCGAGCGCCACGACTGCACTGCGAAGTCGGTGCATGGGTCGGAATTCCGGGTGTGGAGGACGGCGGCGCGGCTGGTGCGGGGGCACCGGCGCACGTCGCGGGGCGCCGCAGCTTTCTTGCCACGCGGGCCCTTGCAGCGGCGCACCGCGGGCGGTAGCGTCGCTGGGTGTATACGATATACGGCTGTCCCGACAACCTTTCGTCCCATGCCCCTTTCCACAAGCACCCGCCCGTCCGCCGCCCGTCCGGAGCGTCCCCCGCGGGACGGCTCGCGGCGCTGGGCCCGGTGGATGTTCCACGCGCACCTGTGGCTGGGCGTGGCCACCACGGGCATCGTGCTGGTCGTCTGCCTCACGGGCATCCTGCTGAACCACAAGCGCCCGCTGGGGCTGATGCCGGACGTGCCCAACGCGTCTCCCGGCACGCTGGCGCAGTCGCTGGGCGTGGCGGAGCTGGCCGCGCGGGCGGAGCGCGCCGTGCCGCCGGCCGTGGCCGCGTCGGGGATCGACCGGATTGACGTGCGGCCGGGGGACGGGCTGGTGAAGGTGCGGTTCGACGACCGCGACGTGCACGAGGTTACGGTGGACCTGGCCAGCGGCCGCGTGCTGCACGTGGGGCTGCGGAACGACGTGTTCCTGGAGAAGCTGCACTCGGGGGAGATCTTCGGCGGGCAGGGGGTGCTGCTGAGCGACCTGGCCGCCGTGGCGCTGGCCATCCTGCTCATCAGCGGCTACTGGCTGTGGCTGTACCCGCGGAGCCGCGCGTGAGCCTTTCGCTGCTGGCGCTGCTGGCGGGGATGTTCGTCGTCCCGGTCGCGCTGCTGTGGCTGGGGCACCGGCTGCGGCGGCGGTCGGCCCGGTCGCGCGGCGTGTTCTGGGGCGCCGTCGTCGGCCACACGCTGGGGATGCTGGCCTCCGTGGCCGCCATGCACGTTCCCGCCGTGCTCTGGGCCGGCGGCGACGCGCGGACGATCGTCGTGCACTGGGGGATGCTGATCGGCGCGATCGTGGGCGCGGCATTCGGGTGGATGATGGGCGCGCGGCGTGGCGAATCTGCGTCATCGTAGTCTTTTCCCCTCGCCCGTGATGTCATTCTGAGGACGGCGCCGGCTCGATCCATCCCGTGACGGAAAAGGCGCCGGCCGAAGAATCTGGCTGCCGGGGAGCACGGACCCGCCCGTGATGTCCATCCGCGGCGCACCGGCGGGATCGTGCAGGCTGCGACCCGATTCCGGCTGAGGCCCGATGCACGGCCATCCGGCCTGGGCCGCCTTTTACGGATCGCGATCAGGTGGGTCTGTGCCTCCGCGGACTCCCGCCTCCGTGGCCGCGATCGTCCCCTGCAAAAAACGCGGATGCCGCCCCCCGGCCGGCAGCAGCCGCTCTGCCAAGGATCTCTGGCCTCCTTCACGACTCGGCCGATTCGCGTCCGGCCATCGCGGCGCATCGCTCGTGCAGGTATGACCTCTCGTCGACGCTGGCCAGACGGGATGGTGGCGATCGTGACGACCGGACGCGGATCGGGCGGCGCTCGGTGGATGCGTCAGGACCTTGGTAGCAAGGCTGCTGCCGGCGAGGGGACGGCCATCCGCGTTTTTTCGGAGAGGCACAATGGCGGCGTCGGAGGCGGATGCCTGTCCTGGCACATCATCCACACGATCGCGATCGGTTGCGACTGTGCCCGCGCCGGATTGGCGGATGAACGGCGGATGGTCGCGCGCGGGCCCGACGTGCACGGGTCGAGCGAGGCAGACAGAGCGAATGAATTCGCCGCAACGAACACACGAAGTCCGCCTGCGCGGACTGGCGGCTCCCGTCGCGTCGCGGCGATCGTGCGCGGCCGGAATCTCGGCCACCCCGCTGGCGGGATCGTGACGGAGGGGCGCGCCTGAGGACGAGGGCAGCCTTGCAGTCCGCGAAGGCGGACTTCGCGAAGTTCCAGCGGCGAATTCATTCGCTCGGGCGCGGACTGCCGGCTCCCAGCGGATCGCGGTCGATCGTGCACGGCCTGGATCGACCCTCCCGCTGGCCGGATCGCGGCGGGAAATGCAGATTGGCAAGGCACCGCATCCACCCCTCCAGCCGCAGCACGCCCATGATCCGCCGCATCTCCCTCGTCCTGGCCGCCGCCGTGCTCGCGGGGACGCCGCTGGCCGCCCAGGACGCATCCGCCGGCGCCGAACGCTACCGCGCGCAAGCCGACAGCCTGATCCGCGCCGCCACCGCCGACAGCGCCGCGTGGCTGCGGATCGCGGAGATGGTGGACCGCTTTGGCCCGCGCTTCAGCGGCACGCCGGAGCTGGAGGCGGCCATCGACTGGACGGTGGAGCAGATGCGCGCGGACGGGCTGGAGAACGTGCACACCGAGCCCGTGATGGTACCCCGCTGGGTGCGCGGCGAAGAATCCGCCGAGCTCATCAGCCCCCGCGCCGTGCGCCTGCACATGCTGGGGCTGGGCGGCAGCGTGGGCACGCCGCCGGAGGGGATCGAGGCGGAGGTGCTGGTGGTGGGGAGCTTCGACGAGCTGCAGTCGCGCGCGGCGGAGGCCCGCGGCCGCATCGTGCTGTGGGACGTGCCGTTCACGACGTACGGCGAAACGGTGCAGTACCGCGGCCGCGGCGCCGTGGAGGCAGCCCGGGCCGGCGCCGTGGCCAGCCTGATCCGCTCCGTGGGCCCGTTCGGCATGCAGACGCCGCACACCGGGTCGATGCGCTACGCGGACAGCGTGGCCCGCATCCCCGCCGCCGCGCTCTCCATGGAAGACGCCATGATGCTGCGGCGGATGTCGGAGCGCGGCGACCGCCCCCGCGTGCGCCTGCGGATGGGCGCGCAGACGCTGCCGGACGTGCCCTCGCGCAACGTGGTGGCGGAGCTGCGCGGCCGCGAGCGCCCGGACGAGGTGGTGGTGATCGGCGGGCACATCGACTCGTGGGACATCACCCCCGGCGCCATGGACGACGCGGGCGGATGCGTGGCCGCGTGGGAAGCCGTGCGGCTGATGGCGCGGCTGGGCCTGCGCCCGCGGCGCACCGTGCGCGTGGTGCTGTGGACCAACGAGGAGAACGGCCTGCGCGGCGCCAACGCCTACCGCGACGCCAACCGCGACGAGATCCCCAACCACGTGCTGGCCATCGAGAGCGATGCGGGCGTGTTCGCGCCCACGGGCTTCGGCTTCACGGGGACGGATGCCGCGTTCCAGGCCGTCCGCGGCATCGGCGCGCTGCTGTCGCCCATCGGCGCGGACAGCATCAACCGGGGCGGCGGCGGGGCGGACATCGGCCCCATCATGGCGCTGGGCGTGCCGGGGATGGGGCTGGAGGTGGATGGATCGCGCTACTTCTGGTATCACCACACGGCAGCGGACACACCGGACAAGCTGGACCCGCGGGACGTGGCGCGCTCCGTGGCCGCCATGGCCGTGATGGCCTGGGTCGCCGCCGAGATGCCCGAGCGCATCCCCTTCGGCAGCGGCGCGCCGGCCAACTGACGACGACGGGCTCCGCGCCGATGCTGGCCGCGGAGCCCGTTATCGATACCATCCGCGCGCGGAGTCGGGCGCATCCACGACCGGCCCATCCGCGGTGGAGAGGCTGCAGAGGCCGACGTATCCGCCGGATCGGGATGCTTACGGGCCCGTGTAGAGTGGATTGCTGACGATCTCCGCCTCGGACGGCGAATCGCCGGCCTCGCGGCCCTTACCGTCGTACAGCGGGCTGACGGTTCCGCTATCCGCGGGCTCGTACAGCGGATTGTTGCCCACGGTGCCTGCCGCCTGGTAGATCGGATTGTTCGACATGCGTGCTCTTCGTGCGGGAGATGGATGAGCTGCGGTACCGGAGGATAAGCCCCGCACCCGACCACAGCAACAATCGTCGGATAAGGTGCCCAGCCATACGCGCACGCTCTCCCATTGCCTGTGGGATGATGATCCGTGGATGCCGGCCGCGGACCCTCCGCACAGACGGAAGACGAGGATGACGGACGACACACCGGTGGAGCGCCTGCGCATCCCCGCGCGCGACGGGTACGCGCTCGCAGCGGCCGTGTACGGCCGGACGGACGCGGCGCGCGTGGTGCTCGTGGCCCCCGCGACCGGCGTGCGCCTGCGCCTGTACGATGCGTTCGCGCGCTCCCTGGCCGCGGAGCTGGACGCCGCCGTCGTCACGTGGGACTGGCGCGGCACGGGCGAGAGCCGCCCCGCCAGCCTGCGCGGCTTTCGCGTGACGATGCGCGAATGGGCCACGCTGGACCTGGCCGGCGTGATCGACTGGGCCTCCGCGCGCTGGCCGGGCGCGGAGCTGGCGGGCGTGGGGCACAGCTTCGGCGGGCAGTCGTTCGGGCTGGCGCCCAACGCGGACCGCTTTGCCCGGCTGGTGACCATCGCCGCGCAGAGCGGCTGGTACGGGCACTGGCCCCGCCGGCTGCGGCTGCGCTACGCCCTGCTGTGGCACGTGGTGATGCCGGGGGTGACGCGCGCACTGGGCTACTTTCCCGGCCGGCGGCTGGGCCTGGGCGAGGACCTGCCGGGCGGCGTGGCGCTGGAGTGGGCGCGCTGGTGCCGCAGCCCCGGCTACCTGGGCGACTGGTCGGGCCACGCCGCCGTGCGCGCGCCCATCCTGGCCATCGGCTTCAGCGACGACGACTACGCGCCCCCCGCCGCCGTCGATGCCCTGCACCGCGAGTACAACGGCGCCACGGTGGAGCACCGCACCGTCACCCCCGTCGAGCTGGGCCTCCCCCGCATCGGGCACTTCGGCATCTTCCGCGACGGCGGACGGCCGGTGTGGGGGGAGGTGGCGGGGTGGTTGCGGGAGGAGGGTTCCACCAGTCGGGGTGTAGATTCCGCACTATATCGCAGTTGATTGCCCTTTTGAGGTGAGGATTCGCGGACTTGCATCCCAACCCTGCTACATCTCCAACACTCTTCGCTCTTTGTCGGATGGGATAACAAGATGAACAGACGCCTCGCTCCCAGCCTTGTGTTGGCCCTGATCGCCTCCGCTGCCTGCTCCACAGGTGGCCCCACGGAGCCAATGCGCTCGGCCGGGGCTGGACCGGCTCTGGACGGGGGCGTGATGCACGGCTCCGGCAATCGGTCCGACAGCACTGCTGCAAACCCGGCGGTCGGCACCTCAGGTGAGACGATGCTCACGGAGAGGGAAGGCACCGGCGTGATGCACGGATCAGGGAACTAACAAGCGGCTACGCGCCCAACAGCGCATGTTGCTCTCAGCAGCGAGGCTGTAGCGGGAGCAGGCGTCAGCGTGTGACCGGCCGGCCGACTGACCCGACAACCTTCAGAACGAGGCGAACATGGCGCTATGGTTGGTCCGCGCCGGAAAGCACGGCGAGCACGAGGCGCGGTTCCTGGGCGAGAACCGCATCTATCTCACCTGGGATGGATTGTCCCACGATCTGTCCACCCTTCCTGATCGCGGCGCGCTGGATACGGTGCTGGCCCAGACGTACACGGACGCGAAGGTGGCAACGTTGCGTAACTACGCCGGCCAGATCTGGGCATTCTCGCAGCGGATGAAGAATGGCGACTGGGCGGTGGTGCCCAGCAAGTCCAAGCCTGTCTTCAACATCGCCGAGATCACGGGCGGCTACACGTTCGATTCCGGCGCCGCCGATCCCTACTACCACTCGCGTACCGTAAAGTGGATCGGCCGGGACGTCCCCAGAGCGGCGTTCGGGCAGGACCTGCTGTACTCGTTCGGCGCAATCATGACCATCTGCCAGATCGAGCGAAACGATGCCGAGCGGCGCGTCCGCACGATGAAGGCAAACAGCTGGAAACCGGAAGTACCCGGTAAGGTGTCCGTGCCGAATCCCGAGCCGTCCGACACGAACGAAGAGGTGGATCTCGAGCAACTGGCCCGCGACCAGATCGCCCGGCTCATCATCCAGCGCTTCAAGGGACATGGCATGGAGCGGCTGGTAGAGGCCGTCCTGAAAGCACAGGGCTACACCACCTACCGCAGCCCCATCGGCGCCGACAAGGGAGTCGACTTGCTCGCAGCACCGGGTGCGCTAGGCTTCGATCATCCACGCATCTGTGTCCAGGTGAAATCGGGTGGGCCGGTGGATCACCCGACGTTGTCTCAGCTACTAGGAACCATGCACAGCGTGCAGGCAGACCAGGGGCTGCTGGTTTCCTGGGGCGGCTTCAAGCAAAGCGTGGAGAAAGAAACCGCGCAGCACTTCTTCCGCGTGCGTCTCTGGAACCAGGACGACTTGATCTCGCAGATCCTGCAGCATTACGACCGCCTAGATGAGGAGATCCGCGCGGAACTTCCGCTCAAGCGAATCTGGATGGTCGCTGCGCAGGAGGAGGAGTGATGCAGACCGGCGCTCCTCTGCCGTCCGCCGGACATCCCACCCGCTTCTCTACAGATTCGATTGAGCGGGTCCCCGAGATAGTGCGAAATCTGTACGCGTTAACGCGTGAGTTGGAGCATCACTTCCCAGGCCGTCCGTTTACGCCCGACGGGCACCTCGTCGGCAGCCTGGGTGAAGTGCTTGCCGCCTATCAGTATGGCCTTGAGTTGCTGCCCTGTTCTGCCGAGCGTCACGATGCTCGTACAGGTGACGGCAAGCTAGTGCAGATCAAGGCGACTCAGGGCCGCAGCGTTGCGCTTCGCAGCGAACCACAGCACCTGACCGTACTTCGAATCCTGCGGGATGGAACCACTGAAGAAGCATATAACGGCCCGGGGGCGCTAGCATGGACCCATGTGGGTCCCCTGCAGTCCAATGGCCAACACTCAATCTCTCTGGCCACGCTCCGGAAGCTCATGGAGCAGGTGTCACCGGGAGAGCGGATTCGTTCTGTTCGCGAGTGTCGCACATGAAAAAACTCGCCCTGGCGCTCGGCGCGGCGCTCGTGCTGCTGCTGGCCGTGATGCTCGTGCGGACGGCGCGGTTCGGGGACGCGCAGGGGGAGGCGCCGGCGGCGGCCGCGTACACGGCGCCCGCGGGGGCGGCGGAGCGGCTGGCGGAGGCCATCCGCATCCCCACCGTATCCAACCAGGACCCGGCCCGGTTCGACACGGCGGCGTTCGGGGCGTTTCACACGCTGCTGCGGCAACGCTTTCCGCGGGTGCACGCGCGCCTGCGGCGCGAGGCGGTGGGCGGCTACAGCCTGCTGTACACCTGGCCGGGGACGGACCCGGCCCTGCCGCCCGTGCTGCTGATGGGGCACATGGACGTGGTGCCCGTGGAGCCCGGGACGGAAACGCGCTGGACGCGGCCGCCCTTCAGCGGGGCCCTGGCGGACGGCTTCGTGTGGGGGCGCGGCGCCCTGGACGACAAGGTGTCGGTGATGGGCACGCTGGAGGCCGTGGAGATGCTGCTGGCGCAGGGCTTTGCGCCGCGCCGCACGGTCATGCTGGCCTTCGGGCACGACGAGGAGACGGGCGGGCGCGGCGCCAGGCAGATCGCGGAACTGCTGCGCGGGCGGGGCGTGCGGCCCCTGCTGGTGGTGGACGAGGGCGGCATCGTGGGGCGCGGGCTCATGCCCGGCGTGGAGCGGCCCACGGCGCTCGTGGGGATCGCGGAAAAGGGGTTCGTGAGCGTGGAGCTGGCGGCGGAGGCGCCTGGCGGGCACTCGTCCATGCCGCCGCGCCACGGCACCATCGGCCGGCTGAGCGCCGCCATCCAGCGGCTGGAGGATTCGCCCATGCCGGCGCGGCTGGACGGGCCCACGCTGCAGCTGTTCGGCCGCGTGGGGCCGGAGATGGGGTTCGCGCAGCGGATGGTGTTCGCCAACCTGTGGATCACGCGGCCGCTCGTCATCCGCACGCTGGAGGGCGCGCCCAGCAGCAACGCCATCATCCGCACCACCACGGCGCCCACCATCTTCCAGGCGGGGACCAAGGAGAACGTGCTCCCCAGCCGCGCCCGCGCCGTCGTGAACTTTCGCATCCTGCCGGGGGACAGCGTGGCGGGCGTGGTGGCGCACGTGCGGCGCGTGGTTGGCGACACGGCCGTGCGCGTGCGGGTGCTGCCCGGCTTCAGCAGCGAGCCGTCGCCCGTGTCGCGCACGGACGACGAGCCGTTCCGCCTGCTGGAGCGCAGCATCCGCCAGTTCGCGCCGGACGCCGTCGTGGCGCCGTACCTGGTGGTGGGCGGGACGGATGCGCGGCACTTTCACGCCATCAGCGAGCATGTGTACCGCTTCATGCCCGTGCGGGTGACGCAGGACGACCTCGATCGCATCCACGGCACCGACGAGCGCATCTCCGTGCGCGACTACGCGGCGGCCATCGGCTTCTATCGCCAGCTGCTGCTCAACACGTCCGGCTCGTAACGGCGGGGCTCACGCGGAGACGCGGAGAACGCGGAGAGAGACGCGCGGAGACCGGCCGCGGCGCCGCCATCCCGCATTCACCCGCGCCCGTGTTCTCGGTGGATGGGGGTCCGTCGACGGTCAGGTATCGAGCGCAAAGGCAGGCCACGTGCACGGGCGAGAAGATTCCTCGGTCGGCGCCATGGGATCCGGCACGGGACGGGGCCGGGCGGGCGCCTCCCTCGGAATGACAATTTGCGCCGGGTGCTTGGGATGGGGGACGAACCGGCCGTGGGATAACGCGTTCCGCCGGGTGGCTGGGATGAAGACGAGGCCTGCCGTGGTGTCCGCGGAGGCGGACAGCGTGATGTTGTAGCCGCGAATTCATTCGCTCTGGCTCCCCCCCGCGAATTCATCTCATTCGCTCCCGCCTCCTCCGCCCTTCTCCGCCGTTCTCTCTCCGCGCCTCCGCGTCTCCGCGTGAGATGCCGTCAATCCCGCTCGCCCCCCGGTAGAAACGGGGCCAGGCGCTCGCGGAGCACGCGCAGCGCCTTGCCCATCTGCGCCTCCACCGTCTTCACGGAGATCCCCAGCGCCGCCGCGATCTCCGCGTAGCGCATCCCCTGCCCGCGGCTCAGCTCGAACACCTCGCGGCAGCGCTCCGGCAGCGACTGCACCGCCTCGCGCACGGCGGCGTCCAGCTCGTCCTCCACCAGGTTGGCCGGCGCGTCCGGCTGCGTCACCGTCTCGCCCGCGGCGCGGGGTGCCGTGCGCACCTTCATCCGCTCGTGCCGCACGTGGTTGAGCGCGCGGTTGCGGGCGGCGCGCACCAGGTACGCGCGCAGCGACTCGTCCACCACGAGCGTGTCGTGCCGGCGCCACAGCTCCAGCATCACGTCCTGCGCCAGCTCCTCGGCCACGGCGCGCTCGCCCGCGATGCGCTCCGCCACGCCCACCAGCGTCGCATAGTGCGCGCGGAAGACGGCGTCGAAGGCGTCGCGGTCGCCCTGGCGCAGGCGGTCGAGGAGCGCGCGGTCGGTCACGGGTGCGGATCGGGCGTGGACGGGCCGGGGGTGGAACGGGTCTCCGGCCACGGGGTTGCAAGGAATGCGCAACCTAACCGGGCGGCGGAGACGGCAGCAATCCGGCCACGGGCGCGGCACCGTAGGGGGACCGGGCCGCTGGGGTGTCTCAAGGAGCATGGAAAAGCGAGACGTGGTACCCGGAACGGGCGGCGAAGACGGGCACTGGGAGGCGCTGGCCCGCTTTCTTGCGGGCGAGAGCCCGTCCGCGGAGGCGGACGCCGTGCGCGCCTGGCTGGCGGAGCATCCCGAGCGCCAGGCCCGGCTGGACGCGCTGGACCGCGCCATGGACCGCGGCGCGGCGCCCGCGAACCTGGACGTGGAGGCGGCGCTGGCCCGCGTGCACCGGCGTATGGACGCGCCGGAAACGCCCGTCGCCCCCCTTCGCCGCACGGCGCCGCCCTCCGTGGCCGCGCCCCGCTGGCGGACGCCCGCCCTGCGCGTGGCGGCGATGGTGCTGCTCCTGCTCGGCGCCCTGTTCGCGTGGCAGGCGCTGCGCGGGGGAGATCCGCGGACCGCGCCGCAGACGTACGCCACCGTGGTGGGCCAGCGCGATTCTGTCAGACTTCCGGATGGTACGCGCGTTCTGCTTGGGCCCGGCAGCGAGCTGACGCTGGCGGCGGGGTACGGCGGCCGGTCGCGCGACGTGGAATTGCGCGGCGAAGCGCTGTTCGACGTGCCGCACGACGACGCGCGTCCCTTCACCGTCCACGCGGGCGGGGCGCGGGTGCGCGACATCGGGACGGCGTTCTCGGTGGAGGCGGATTCCGGCGGCGGCGTGCGCGTGGTCGTCACGGACGGCGCCGTGGGCCTGCGGGCGGAGGACGGGACGGGGGACGAGGTGGTGCTGCGCGAGGGCGAGCGAGGCGTGCTGCCGGAGGGCGGCACCCGGGCGCAGCGCGCGGCCGCCACGGCGGACGACCTGGCGTGGACGCGCGGCGAGCTCGTGTTCCGCGACGCATCCATCACGGACGTGGCGGCGGAGGTCCGGCGCTGGTTCGGCGTGGAGCTGCGCGCGGACGACGGGGCGGTGGCGGGCCGCCGGCTGACGGCTTCTTTCCAGGGAGAGGATCGGGACCAGGTGCTGCAGGTGATTGCCCTCGCGCTCGGCGCGGAGATGACCATGCGCGGCGACACGGCCGTGCTGCGCGCCGCGCGGTGACACGCCCGCGCCGTCCGCGGCTGGGGCGCGCGCTTGCGTGCGCCCTCGGGCTGGCGCTCGCCGTGCCCGCGGCCGCGCACGCGGCGGAACCCTGCGCGCCCCCGGCGGACGCATCCGCCGCGCGCCGCTGGCCCGCCCCGCTGGACCGCACCCTCGCCTTTCACGCCCGCGACCTGTCCCTGCGCGACGCGCTGGACCGCCTCTCCGCCGCATCCCGCATCCGCATCTCCTACAGCGCCGAGCTGCTCCCCCTGGAGCGCCGCGTGTGCCTGGCGCCCGGCGCGCGCACGGTGGGCGACGCGCTGGCGGAGCTGCTGCGCGACACCCCCGTGGAAGCCGTCGTGGCCGGCGGCGATCACGTGGTGCTGGCCCTGCGCCGCACCCGCCAGGCGTCCGCCGCCGAGCCGGGGGAGATGGACCACACCGTGGCCCTGGACCGCATCGTCGTCACGGGGAGCGCGGGGGGCGGGCCGCGGAGCGCGCTGCCCTTTGCGCTGGACGTCATCGAGCACGCGCAGATGGAGCGCGAAGGCACGTCGCCTCTCTCCCGCTTCCTGACCACCTCCACGGCCGGCCCCTGGGCGTGGGAGCAGTCGCCCTCCACCCTCCTGGCCCGCTACGGCAGCATCCGGGGCGCCAGCTCGTTCGGCGCCAGCTCGCCCAAGGTGTTCATCGACGGCATCGAGGTCGCCAACCCCCTGCTGGCCACGCAGATCGCGCCCGAGGCCATCGAGCGCATCGAGGTCATCCGCGGTCCCCAGGGCGCCGCGCTGTACGGGACGGATGCCATCAGCGGCGTCGTGAACATCGTCACCCGGCACGAGGGCACGGACAACGGCGCGCCCCGCCTGCGCGTCCGCACGGGGCTGGGGATGGCGAACAGCGACTTCGCGCCCGGCAATCCCGTGTCGCAGGAGCACGCCGTCTCGCTGCGCGCCGGCACCGCCCTGCGGTCCGCGGGGCTGGACGTGGGCGTGGGCGGCGTGGGCGACTACGTGCCGGACGGGGGCAGCCGCTACCTGGTGGCCAGCGGCAACGCGCGGCGGGTGGGCGCGCGCAGCGTGGTGACGGGGACGGCGCGCTTCTTCGCGGCGGGCGCGGGGCCGGCGGAGAACCCCCTGCTGCGCGGCCTTCCCCTTTCCGCCGCGGACTCCGCCACGCGGCAGCGGATGCGGCAGTACACGCTGGGCGGATCGCTGCGGATGACGCCGGACGCCGTGTGGACGCACACGCTGATCGCGGGGATCGACGGCGACCGCGTGGCGGGGCCGCTGGATGCCTACCCGCGCGTGCCCGGCGCCGCGCTGGAGGGCGGGCGCGGGTCGGAGGGCGGCGCGGACCGCGTGACCCTGCGCTGGAGCAGCGTGGCGCGCCTGTACGACGGGCCGCGGGCGGACTTCGCGGCCACGCTGGCGGCGGAGCACTCCACCCTGCGCGAGCAGGTCGGCACGGACGCGGCCGTGGCGCCCACGGGCACGGCGCCGTACGTGCTGTGGACGCGCAGCACGGGCGTGGTGGCGCAGGCCAACGCCACCCTGGACGACCGGCTGCACCTGACGGCCGGCGTGCGGGTGGAGCGCAACGGCGGACTCCCCGCCGCGTCGCGCGACGCGTTTCTCCCCGTGCTGGGCGCCGCGTGGGTCACGCCCCTGGGCGGCGACGCCACCCTCAAGCTGCGCGCGGCGTTCGGGCGCGGCATCCGCCCCGTGCGGACCTTGGGCGGCGGGCACGGCTGGTCCGGCGCGGCCCTGCAGCGGCGCGGCTTTCCTCCCCCGCCGGAGGAGCAGGAGGGGGTGGAGGGCGGATTCGACCTGGCCGTGGGACGCGTGCTGCAACTGCAGGTGACGGCGTTCGACCAGCTGGCGTCGGGACTGATCCAGGAGGTGGCGCTCACGGGTGGGCGGTACGGGAGCACGGGTGGCCATTCCGGGATCCGGCTGCAGAACCTGGGGCAGATCTCCAACCGGGGGTGGGAGGTGCAGGGATCGGCGCTGCTGGGCCGCGTGTCGCTGGACGGCGCGTTCTCGCGCGTGGACAGCCGCGTGCGGCACGTGGCGCCCACCTACACGGGCGACCTGCGCCGCGGCGACCGCATGCTGGAGGTGCCCGCGCGCACCCTCACCCTCACGGGCACGTACGCCGGCGACGGCTGGTCCGCGTCGCTCACGGGCTACCGCGCGTTCGACTGGATCAACTACGACCGCCTGGCGCTCGCGCGCGCCGCGGCGTCCGGCGTGGACACGGGCGCCGGGCTGCGCGGGTACTGGCGGGCGTACGCGGGGGTCGCGCACGTGAACGCCGCCGCCACGATGGACGTGCCCGGCGGCCTGGTGCTGGTGCTCGCGGGCGAGAACCTGCTGGACCACCAGCGCGGCGAGCCCGACAACGCCACCGTCGTCCCCGGCCGCACCCTCACGCTGGGCCTGCGCGCCGCGTTCTGAGCCGCTGCTCCCCGCCGGGTGGATGGCGCGCAGCTCGATTTCCTGAGGGAGGCGCCCGGCGGATCCAGCCCGTGCCGGGACGTTGGCGCCGACCGAAGGATCTGCTCTCCCGTGCTTGCCCCCTGCCCCACACGGTGGCTCCATCGTGATCTGCCCCGATTCCATGTGCACCGCGTGGAGAACATCACGCGGAGGACGCGGAGAGATAAAGAGAGAACGCGGAGAAACGATGGGCTTTCTCCGCGTCCTCTCGTCGTTCCTCTGCGTCCTCCGCGCGATTTCTTCCTGCATGGGATGAGGAGAGCTTGTCCGTCGCAGGGGTAGGGCCGGAGGTGTGATCGATGCTCGTGCACGAGATGGTATACCAGATACTCGATTTGATCATGCACTCCGGCTTCAAGATGGGTTGCCGCGAATGCGCAGGGAACAGAGGAGAACAGCAACAGCAATCGCACACTGAGGAGCAGGGGGAACAGAGGAACTTCCGCCGTCCTCTGTTTCCCCTGTTCCTCTGTGTGATGCCAATCCGTTGTCGTTTCCGCAGTTCTCCGCGTCCTCCGCGCCTCCGCGCGAGACGGAAGTAGAACTCCGCGTGCACAACGATTCCTGGAAATCGGTAGTAGATCCTTCGGTCGGCGACCAGGCCCGGACACGGGATGGAATCGTCGCGCCTCCCTCAGGAAATCGAGCGCCCGGTAGGCTGAATCCCAGACTCAACATCCTGGATCGCAGGCCAACGAAAAGCGCCCCCGCCGGGGATCGGCGGGCGCGCTTTTCGTTCGGGATGATGCGGGCGCGTCAGCGGAGCGCCACCCCGAAGGTCGGCTGGCCGGCGGCGACGGCCGGGACCGTCATGATCTGCGGCACGGCGAACCGGGCGATGCGCAGGGGGGCCGTGGGCGCGCGGGTGATGGCAGCGTGCTCCAGCACGGCCGGGTCCGTGCCCAGCGTGCGCAGCTCCTCGCGGATGCGGGCCGTGTAGCGGCCGGCGGCGCGGGCGTACACGTCGGGGTGCAGCGTCACCGAGTCGGCGCTGACCTCCGCCAGCCGGTACTCGATGCGCACGCGCACACGGCCGGACAGGCGCATCTCGCGCGTGCGGCGGGGGTTGTCGATCAGCCCCTGCAGCGTCTCGTCGCTCACGGGGGCGCCGTCCGCGCGCAGCACCAGGCGGGCCAGCTCCATCACGTCCGCGTTGCGCATGCGGATGCAGCCGTGCGAGGCCGGGCGTCCCAGGTGCCGCTCGTTGCGCGCGGGCGTGCCGTGCACGTAGTAGTCCTGGAACAGGTGCATCTTCACGCGCCCCATGGGGTTGTTGGGCCCCGGCGCGGCCGGCCGCTCGTCGCGCGCCCAGTCGCTCTCCGGCGGCGTCCACGACGGGTTCCACACCATCCGCTGGATGCCGGCCGAGCCCGTGGGCGTTCTGTGGCGCGCGGTGCCCACCGACACGGGGTACGAGCGAACCTCCACCCCACCCTCCAGCACCACCAGGCGGCCGGCGGGGATGTTGACGACGATCTCCATGGGCGCCTGCGCCCCGGCGGGGACGGCGGCGGCGGTAGCGGACAGGACAAGCAGCGCGCGAGCCACCTGGCGTATCGAGGACATTCTTCGGTCGCGGTTCGATGTTGCGGACGGCGCTCGGCCGGGACCCGCCCGGCACCGCTTCATCCGCTGCGCCGGGAGACTCATCTCCCGGCGTGGCAGTGGATTACGAGGATCACCCGCGGCGTGTTTCACCGGGTTTTCCTCCCCCCGCCTCGTGAGGACAAAGATGCCGTCCGCCCGCCGCGGGGGCATGGTGCGGATGACCCATGCCGCCCATCCGGCCGCGGAGAACGCAAAACGGCCCGGGAGAGCGTGCTCTCCCGGGCCGATCCCTTCCAAGGCCCGCCCTGCTGCAACAACCGGAGACGCGAGGGCGTTGAGTAGACGGATTGGAGGAAGGACTTCATACTTGATGCGAATCGAGCGGTCATCCCTCTGGGCAGCTCCAGACGATTGCGACCATGGCAAATCTCACCGTCCAGGTAGACAAGATCGCGCACGGGGCAGGGATCATCCTGCCACAGGAGGTGCTCGACGCGCTTGGAGTGGCAACGGGGGAGAGCCTGTACCTCGTGCGAACGGCTCGCGGCTATGAACTGACCCGTGACGACCCGTCGCTGGCCGATGCGATGGCCGGTTTCCGGGAGATCCGTGGCAAGCATCGACACGCGTTCAGGGACTTGAGCTGATCGGCAGCGCCTGTTGCAGGCAGAAACGGCAAAGGAGCAGAGAACGCTGAAGTTCTCTGCTCCTTTGCCGCGTGAGCCCCGCCGTCGATCAGTTGCCGGACTTGGACTTCGACTTCTCGTTGCCCGAGCCGCCCTTGTCATCCCCGCCGCCGGAACCGCCGGAGCCGCCGGAGACGACGCTGATGGGGATGGGGTTGGGGATGGCCACCTCCACCCGCTCCTTGCGATTCTCCCGCACCTGCTGAAAGAACGACTCGTCGCGCTGGGCGCCGCCGGCCTCCATCACCTGCCGCGCCAGCTGCCGGGCGACGTCGTTGGCGATGCGGATGGAGCCGTGCGATTCGGCCTTGCCCAGCGACTCGGGCTCGTTGGTGCCGTGGATGCTGCGCGGCGCGTCGTACACCAGCTGCGCCACGCCCAGCGGGTTCTCGGGGTCGCCGGGCTCCGAGACCTCTTCGTCCTTGGCCCACTCCTCTTCCTTGGGCGGCGTCCAGCGGGGGTTGAACACCACCTGGTTGATGGTCCACTCGCCCGTCCGCGTGGGCCACTCGCGGGTTCCCACGGCCACGGGGTGCGTGGCGATGCGCTGGTCGTTGCGGTACACGTACAGCTCGCGCTCGGCCACGTTCACCTCCAGCCGCAGGTCCGGCGGCGGCGGAGGCGGCGTGGGCGCGGGCTGCGCCGGCTGGGCGGGCGGCTGGGCCGTGCCCGCGGGCTGCTGCGTCTGCGCGGTGGTGCCCTGCGCGCCGCCCTGTGCTGCGCCCTCGTCGTCGCCGTCCTTGACCACGCAGCCGCCCAGCCCCAGCAGGGCCGCGCCGCACGCCACCAGCATCGTTCGCCTGAAATCGATCATCACCAAACTCCTGTTGTAGTTGCGCGGGCCCCGTAGCAAGGTGCGTGCGCAAAGCTTCGACAGGGTTAGGCGAATGAACGGCGGGTGCGGCGGATGGATCGTGGCCGCCCGATGTCCGCGTGTTCGGCCGAACGGGATGGTTGCGACCGCGACGACCGGATGCGAATCGGCCGGCGAGCGGCAGGATGCATCAGGCCCTTGGTAGAGCGGCCGCTGCCGGCGAGGGGACGGCATCCGCGTTTTTTGGAAGAGGCACGATGGCGGTGGCGGGGGTGGAAGCCTGTCCGGGCACATCATCCACCCGATCGCGATCCGTAAACGCGTGCCTGCGCCGGAGAGCCGGATGAAAGGCGAGATGGCCGCGCGGGCACATCATCCACCTGATCGCGATCCGTAATAGCGTGCCCGCGCCGGAGAGTGGGGATGAAGGCGAGAAGGCCGCGCGATCCCTCGGCGCGGGCTGGATGAACGCCTCGTCGGCAGAATCACCCGGGTGCCATCATCAAAAGAAGAACGGGGCGCCTCCGTGCGGAGGCGCCCCGTCTCGCTGCCGGGCGGCGTGGCGCGGGCGGCTACTGCGCCCAGGTGACGCCGCCGGACACGGGCGCGGGGGCCGGACGGTTGTCCGTGGTGTTGTCGCCCAGCTGTCCCTGCTCGTTGTAGCCCCAGCAGCGCGCCTCGCCGGACTGCGTGACGCCGCAGGTGTGGTATTCGCCGCCGTCCAGGGCCCCCCACAGGCCGCCGCCGCTGATGGCGACGGGCGCGTCGCTGTCGGCCGTCGTCCCGTCGCCGATCTCGCCCGTGTTGTTGAAGCCCCAGCAGTAGCCGGCGCTCCCCGTGGTCACGCCGCACGCCGTGGCGCGGCCGGCGGTGATCCGCATCCACTCCAGCCCGCCGGAGACGGGCGACGGCGTCCCGGACGCCGCGTCCGCGCCGTTGCCCAGCTGCCCGCTGGCGTCCGCGCCCCAGCACATCGCCACGCCGCGCGAGGTGATGCCGCAGCTGAAGCCCGTGCCCGCGCTTACGTGCCGCCACGAGTGATTTCCGGCCACCAGCATGGGGCGGGCGCTGGGCGTGGCCGCGCCGCCGCCCAGCTCGCCGTCCGCGTCGTCGCCCCAGCAAAAGGCGGCGCCGCCGCGGGTCACGCCGCAGCTGTGGTCCGCGCCCGCATCCACCGTGGCCCACTTGCGGCCGCCCAGCACCGGCACCGGCGTGTCGGTGGAGGTGGAATCGCCCCCGCCCAGCTGTCCGGCGGTGCCGTCGCCCCAGCAGTAGGCGTTCATCTGCACCGTGACGCCGCAGGTGTGCGCCGCGCCCGCGTCGATCATCAGCCACTCGTGCCCGCCGGCAACCGGCACGGGCGCAGGGGCATCCGCGGGATTGGTGTTGCCCAGCTGGCCCGTCTGGTTGTCGCCCCAGCAGTACGCGTCGCCCTCCGTGGTGATGCCGCACACGTGGTAGTCGCCGGCCGTGAGCGAGCGCCAGGAGTGGGAGCCGGCCACCACCACGGGCACGCTGTCGGACCCGGTGCCGCCCACCTGCCCGTCGTCGCCGGAGCCCCAGCAGTACGCCTGGCCCGTGGTGCCGATGCCGCAGCTGTGATAGCCGCCCACGGCCAGCCTGCGCGGGTCCAGGTCGATGGCGGCGAGGGCGCCCTCGTCCGGCACCGGCGCGGAGACGTAGACGGTAAAGCGAAAGCGCGACACGGTGTTGGGATGCGTGAAGCGCCACTCCTTGGCGTCACTCTGCGCCTCCGTCCCCAGCAGGGCAACGTAGGTGTGGTACGGCTGGTTGGCGCCCAGGAACATGGCCGTGCCGTCCGGGTTGGCCACCTCCACGTCTCCCGTGCCCACCGTGGCCGTGGGCCCGGAGGCGAAGAACACGCGGATGCCGGTGGGATCCGTCGTCACCTCGTTCACCGTGCCGATGGGCTGCCCCAGCAGGTTCTGCACGCTCACGTCCACGCTGAACGTGCTGGTGCCGTCGTAGCCGGCGCCGCTGCTGATGAGCCGCACGGTCACCCCCTGCCAGCCCAGCACCAGGTCGGCGCTCGCGCCCCCGGACAGGGCCGGCGCGGCGGGCGCGCAGGCCACCGTTCCCGCCGGGACGTCCGCCGTGCACTCCAGCTGCGCCAGCACGGGTGCGTCCACGGGCTCCGGTCCCGGCGGCGCGACGAGGGCGCCGTCCGCGCAGGCGGCCAGGACGGGGAGGATGACGAGCGGCAGCGTACGGGCGAACGTGGGCGATCGGCGCATGGCGTTCCGGGGGGGAGGCGGGCAGGACGGGACATCGGCGAGCGGACCGGCGGGCCGAGCGGAAGTGTCACACGGTAATGCGGCAAACGCATGCCGTCAATGAAGATGCATTCGGACCGCGGATCGGCCGGTGCCGCCGCTCGCCCGCGTCCCTCGCCGGGCGGACGATGGGACGCGTGAAAACGGTGCGGGTGCCGGGTTTGCAGGAGGGAACGAGCGGGACGGTCTCAGCGGATCGAAATCCGTCCTGATGTGCTACCATCGCGCGTTGAAGTGAAATCTGGCGTTCCGGGACGCCGGTGCGTATACTCCGTGCAGTTGCGCACTTCTTGAGCGGAAATGAACGTCAAACCCAAACAGTTTCGCGCGGGGCGCGGCATCGAGCGCCCGACCTGGCTGCCGGAGTCCCGGCCTCCGCACCTCGTCCTGGACGAGGTGGGCGGGCCCGCGGGCTACGTGCTGTGGCTGCTGCTGAACGACTGCGGCCTGTGGACCGCGGCCGAGGGCCGGGCCGCGCTCTTCGCGCCCGGCGGCCGCGAGTGGGCGGAAGACGCATGGCCGGCGGAGCTGGTGGACGCGTTCTCCGTCCTCCGCGCCGCCTCCGCCGCCCCCGAGCTGGCCCGCGCGCCGGACCTGGCCGAGGCGGCCGCGTCCGTGTGGGAGTGGGCGGAGCGGCAGGGCCACCTGGAGGCGGCCGTGCAGTTCGCCGAGCTGGCCGCGCGGCTGGACCCCGACAGCTCCGCCCGCGCCGGGACCGCCGGCCGCCTGTGCCGGCGGCGGGGGGGCCTGCACGCGCGCGCCGCCTGCTGGTTCCAGCGCGCCGTCCGCCTCGCCCGGCTGCAGGGCGACGAGATCGCGTTCGTGACGGCGCGGCTGGGGTGGGGGATCCTGGAGTTCAACCAGGGCCGGTACCTGCACGCGGAGGCACACTTCAACGCCGCGTTCCGGCGTGCCATGCGCGTGGGGCGGCGCAGCACGGCGGGGCTGGCGCGGCACTGCCTGCTGGGCGTGGCCATCGCGTCCGCGCGATACGACGTCGCCATGCGGCAAGCGTTCGAGGCGGTGCGGCTCTACGCCGTGCATCACCCCAGGTTTCCCGTTCTGGCGCATGACGTGGCGTTCGCCATCGCGGCGCAGGGCTACTACTCCAGTGCGGTGCCGGTTCTCGTCAAGACGCTCGCGCTGATGGGCGAGGCACGTGAGCGCATCCTGGTGCTTGCCACCCTGGCGCGGTCCGCGGGTGCCGCACGCGACCGGGTCCGCTTCGAGCGCGCGGCCGACGAGGTGCTGCGGATGGCGGAACGGAGCCCCGAGATGGCGGAGAGCAGCATCTTCCAGGTAGCGCAGGGCGCGCGGTCCTTCGAGCAGTGGGATCGTGCGGAGTCGCTTGCCCGGCGGGCGCTGCTCCTCGCCGAGCAGTCCGGGAACGGCTACATCGTGGGCGCCGCCCGGGAGCTGATGGATTCCATCACCGAGCGCGCCGCCGGTGACGTGGACTGCATCCCGGAAGAAGGAAGCGAGGTAGACCGGCTCGTGGAGCTGCTGCTTGCACGGCTGGCCAAGCACACTGCCCCCCCGGACGGAAGGGCAGTGCCCGTCGAGAAGTTCCCCGTCTACTGATTCAATTCCCCGTCAGGCCCAGCCCCGGATTCCGCGCGGTCTCCGTCGTGGTCACCGCGTCTTCCTCCGGGGCGGCGACGTGCCCCGTGCCGATCGTACCGCCGGGGCCCTCCTCCTCGTAGTGTCCCGAACCGATGAACCCACCGTTCAGCGACGCCTCCGCGCCGGCGGCACTGGCCGTGGGTGACTGCGTGCAGGCCGACAGGGCGACGGTCAGCAGCGTAGCGAGCGAGATTCCGATCTTTCTCATGGTGCGCCTCCAGATGGTGAATGGTTGGTCCTGCTTCAACGGCCGGTCCCGCATCCGGCAGCCCTCCTCCCGCCCGGCTGCCGTCCTCCGCTCCACCTGATCCGATCCATCCCAATCCCCTGCCGAAAACCGCGACGGCGGCGTGCGCCGGGCCCCGCGGAACGCGCGTATCGGGAGCGCGCCGCCGGGGTAAGCGCAGGCTTGTCCGTGGGTTGCCCATCGAAAGTGGATGTCGGTCACAGTGGCCCAAAGCTAGGGCGCACCGTTGCGGACAGCAACAGTGGTATACCCTGGCGGTCCGATCCTCAGGAGACAACTAGAGAAGTACATCGGGGGGCCAGATATACGCGCGCGCCTGGCCGTGTTCGCATGCAGGGGCCCCAAAGGATTGACGCTCGGGGGCGGGGGTGGGTAAGGTGGCCGAAAATGACGTTCGTCCACCATCCGGAGGCAACCATGAAGACGGAGCTCCGCCCCGCCGAGCGGGCCGTGCTGCTGGAGCTGTACCGCACCGCGCAGGCGCACGACGGCTGGAAGCGCAGGCAGGTCACGGGGTGGCTGTTCATCCACGAGATCGTGGAATCCGCAACCTCGTACATCGGCAGCACGCTGACGGACCTGTGCCGGTGGGGGCTCACGGACAAGCTGGACGTGCGCGAGCGGGGCACGGCCAAGGCGGTGAACCTGTACCGCATCACCCCACGGGGGCTGGCGGGCCTGGGCGTCACGCGCGAGCAGCTGGACCTGCCCCTTCCCGCGGACGACCCGGCGGAGGAAAGCACGGTGTACATGCCCCGCGCGGCGTGGGGCGCCCTGGAGGTGCTGCGGCGGCAGGGGGACGGGGCCCGCGAGCGCTTTGGCGAGGCGGGGTGGATGAACGCCGGCGAGATCTACGCGGCCGGGCAGAACGTGCTTTCCGACGACCTGACGTGGCTGGCGCGGCGCGGCCTGGTGGAGCGGCGCCCCGTGCCGGACGAGCGGCGCCCGCGCAGCCCCATGATCGTCTACCGCGTCACGGCCCGCGGCCGCGCCGTGGAGACGCTGCAGACGCGCGCCAACCTGGTGCACGTGCGCATGCCCGCCGCCGCGGCCGTCCACGCCGCCGCCGTCCCCCGCCCCAGCCTCGCGTTCGTGAACGTCTGCGGGGGATGAGTGTGGCGGCCTTCAGAAGGTGATGGCGAGGCACGAGATCGGCATGATATCGTTCACGGCACCCACTGAAGGAGAGATGTCGGATGCCCGTTGTCGACATTCGAATCGCGGAGTCCCAGTTGGACGCGCTGATCGACCGCGCATGCGCCGGCGAGGAAGTCGTGATTGCCGTCGATGGGAATCCGCTCGTCCGATTGATGCCGGTCAGCGCGCAAGAAGCCCGGCGGAAGCGTGGGTCGTTGGCGGAACAGATCAGCATCCCCAACGCGTTCTTCGAGCCGCTGCCGGACGAGGAGCTAACGGCCTGGGAACAGTAGCACGGGTCCGGCGCACCTTTTCGCGCGCCGCGGGGTAGAGCCAGGGAGACGACGAACAACGATCCGGCCGGGGCTCGAGCGCCCGGCCGGATCGGCTTTTTCATTTCCGCGGAACGAAACGCGGCGGCCCCAGGGCCGCCGCGGCGAGGGGAGGGACGGATGACGCTGGACATGCTGTTCGGGTCCGCGTGGGGACCGCTGGTGATCTTCGGGCTGCGCATCGTGGACGTGTCGCTGGCCACCGTGCGCATGCTGCTGGCCGTGCGCGGCTACAAGCGGCTGGTGCCGTTCATCGGCTTTTTCGAGGTGCTGGTGTGGATCATGGCCGTGGGCAACGCGGTCAAGTTCCTGGACAGCCCCCTGCACCTGCTGGGCTACGCGGGCGGCTTCGCGGCGGGCACGGCCGTGGGGCTGTGGATCGAGGAAAAGCTCGCGCTGGGGATGAGCGCCATGCGCGTGATGAGCGCCCACGGCGGCGTGGAGATCGCCGAAGCCCTGCGCGAGCGCGGCTTTGGCGTAACGGAGTTCCCGGCGTGGGGGCGCGACGGGCGGATGGAGGTGGTGTACGCCGTGCTGCGCCGCCGGCACCTGCCCGTGGCGCTGGCCCAGGTGGCCGCGTGGGATCCCGACGCGTTCGTGACGGTGGAGGAGCCGCGCGCCATCCACCGCGGCTGGATGTTCGACTACCGGCGCAAATAGCAGCGGGGGATGGATTTCGGCCGCGCGCCGGCCCCGTGCCGGCGCGCGGCCCATCTACCCGGCATCTGGCGACTGTTACCGGCTGTTGCTGCTTGGACAGTGCTGGATACCGCCCGGACGTTGATCCGAACGTCAGGCTCGAGTAGCTTCGGGCATGCGCATCTACCTCGACCTGTGCACAATCCAGCGCCCCGCTGACGATGCGAGTCAACTGCGTGTATATCTCGAGGCACAGGCAGTTCACGGGATCGTGGCGCTCATCGAGGCAGGTACCCTGCGCCTCGTAAGCTCGTCAGCGCTCCTGATCGAACATGCTCGCAATCCCCATGTGCTGCGGCGCGATGTGACGGAGAGGGTGCTGTCGCTCGCGACCGAGTTCGTTCCTATCGAATCGGCCGTGGAGATACGGGCTACACAGTACCAAAAGCTCGGACTCAAGCCCATGGATGCAGCGCATTTGGCGTGTGCCGTCGAGGCCGGCGTGGACTTCTTCTGCACGTGTGACGACAGGTTGCTGCGGCGCGCGAGAGCACTCGATACCGGGTTGACACGCCCAATTACTCCATTAGAGTTGATCCAGGAGGTGGAGCGATGAGCGTGTCCGTCAAGCCACTCGCAGAGATCACGCACGAAGCCATCAGCCTGCTCTCGCGGGAGATGGGCGTTGCCGACACCCTGCGGTTCCTAGGCCAGTTTGCGTCTGGCACCGGGAACTACACCGAGGAGCGCGACGCACTCCTGGGGGATCTCACGTTGGAGGAGATCGTCGCCGAGGCACGCCGCATCCAGGGGTCGCCCACCCCACGCTGACAATGGGAGCAAATCTGCTCGATCGGATCACGGTCAACCCGGCGTTATGCGGTGGGCGCCCTTGCATTCGAGGATACCGCATCCGCCTGACGGACGTGCTTGATCTGCTCGGCGCAGGGCTCAGCATCGACGAGGTGCTGGTGGAGTTCGAGAATCTGGAGCCCGAAGACATCCAAGCGGTGATGCAGTATGCCTCGCTACGGATGCGTGACCTGTCTTGAAGGACTGAGCAAACACCCACGAGCTCTGGCTTTCTCGATCCCAGACGCGCGAAGGCGCCCGGCAATCACCGGGCGCCTTCGCGTCGTTTGTGCTGCGCCGTCGCCGTCGCTCCGCGGCCGGGTTACGGCTCGGGCATGAAGCCGGCGGTGTCCGTGGGCGGCGCGTTCGGGATCTTGAAGCTGTCGTCGACGTTGCCGGTGTCGGCGAGGGTGGGCCCGCTGCCGCCCCCGCACGCGGCCGTCACGATGACGAAGGCTGCGGCGGCGAAGATGCGTCTGGCGTTCATCCCCATCACTCCCGTTCAGGCTCTTGCCGGTGCCCGTTCCTGCCACCGGCGTGGGCGGGGATGATTTGCAACCTGCGTGCCTGCAATCAGTTAGGATGCGAATCGAACCCATCCGCTGATCCGCCTCCCGACGAGGCCGGCGCTCACTCCGGCCGCACGAGCCAGGCGATGTGCTTGAGCTCGGGCTGGATCAGGCGCTCCCAGGCCAGCTGCACGGCCGCGGGCGAGCCGGGGAGCGAGAACACCACGCGGCGCCGGTACACGCCGGCCGTGGCGCGGGAGAGCATGGCGGCGGCGCCCACCTGCTCCCAGCTCAGCATGCGGAACAGCTCGCCGAAGCCGGGGATGGGCTTCTCGATGTAGCGCACCAGCACATCGTACGTGGTGTCGCGCGGCGCGATGCCCGTTCCGCCGTTGAACAGGATGATGCGCGGCGCGCCGAATGACATTGCATGGAGCGCGGCCTCCACCTGGTCCGGCTCGTCGCGGATGAGCCGGTAGCCCGCGACGGTGTGGCCGGCGGCCTGGATGGCCGTGCGCAGCCACTGCCCGTTGGTGTCCGTCTCCTCCGTGCGCGAATCGCTCACCGTGACGATGGCGATCCCCAGCGGCGCCGCCGTTTCCTTTTCCGCGGCCGCGTGGTGCCGCTCGCTGCTCTCCGACGTCATCCCGTCCCCTCCCAAGAGTCTCCGCGACGCGCGAACCCGCCGTCACCCCGAAAAGTTCTCCGCGATGTGCGAAGTCCGCCATCCCCAGCGAATGAATTCGCCGCTGGAACTGCACGAAGTCCGCCTGCGCGGACTGCACGGGCAAGCCGCGTGCGGCGAGCGACCCTTCGCAATGGAGCAGTTGAAGCCCCACGCAGTTTGTGGGGCTTTCCGCAGTCGTTGCGGCGGCTTCAGCCGCTCCGTCGCGATGCCCGCCCCAACCGGCATCAATCGGCCCTTCGCAGGGCTCGCCGTCAATCGTCGAACCGCCGTCCGGCGCCTGCACACTTTCGCGCATGGGCGCCGCCGTTAGATTGCGCGCACACAATCCGCACCATCGCGCCGCCTCCCCGGCCCACGCGCATATGAGAGCCTTCTTCACCACCGCCGCAAGAGGGCTGGCCCGGATCCCCGTCCCGGCCCGGACCCCGAGCGCCCTCCATCCGCCCGCGTCCACTGTGCCGGTACGCGGCGGCGCGGACCCCTCGCGTGGAACGGCGGCGTGACGGACATCCACGACGACACGGTCGATCCGTACGCGCTGGAGCCGGAGGACCACCCGGACGCGCCGCGCGGCTCCCGGTGGAAGAAGCTCGTGCTGGGCGCCGTCATCCTGGGCGCCATCACGGCGGGGCTGGTGTGGGGCGGGCACTTCGACTTCGAGACGCTCAAGGCGCACCGGGCGGAGCTGCTGGAGTACACGCAGCGGCACTACGCGGCCATGCTCATCGGCGTGCTGGTGGTGTACACCATCGCCACGGCCATCAGCTTTCCCATGGGGATCGTGATGACCTTTGCCGTGGGCTTTCTCTTTGGCCGCTGGGTGGGGACGGCCATCGTCATACTGGCGGCGTCGGTGGGGGCCACGCTGGCGTTCCTGAGCGCGCGCTACCTGTTCGCCGACGCCGCCAAGCGCCGGATGGGGCCGCGGCTCAAACGGCTGGCGCGCGGGTTCGAGCAGGATGCCTTCAACTACATCCTGTTCGTGCGGCTGGTTCCCCTCTTTCCGTTCTGGCTGATGAACCTGGTGCCGGCGTTCACCCCCGTGACCGCGCGCACCTTCTTCGTGGCGACGCTCATCGGCATCCTCCCCGGCACGTTCGTGTTCGCCAACGTGGGCGAGTCGCTGGCGCGCATCAATTCGCCGCGCGACCTTGTGGGCACGCAGACGCTGGTGGCCCTGGGACTCATGGGCGCCCTGAGCCTGGTGCCCATCCTCATCAAGAAGCTCCGCACCCGGAAAAAGGCCTGATGGCGGACATCGACATCGAACGCACGCCGCGCCGCACTCCGCTGGCCGTGGCCGCCCTGGCGCTGGCGCTCATCGCCCTGCTGATGCTGGGGCTGAGCGGCCCCGGCACCCGCGCGGGGTGGTGGGACTTTCGCATGGGCTTCAGCCTGATGCGCTGGGCCGCGTACGCCGGCATCGCGGCGGCCGTGCTGGGGCTCGTCGCGCTGGTGCTGTCGCGGGGCCGGGGGCGCGTCATCGCCGGCGTGGCGCTGCTGCTGGGGGCGCTCGCGTGGTTCTTTCCGTGGAACCTGCGTCGCGGCGCGGGCCAGTATCCGCCCATCCACGACATCACGACGGATACGCAGAACCCGCCCGTGTTCGTGGCCATCGCGCCCCTGCGGCAGGACGCGCCCAACCCCGTGGAGTACGAGGGCGATTCCATCGCGGCGCAGCAGCGCCAAGCCTATCCCGACGTGCGGCCGCTGATGATGGCCATGCCCGTGGATTCCGCGTTCTCGCGCGCGGTGCGGGTGGCGCGGGAGATGGACTGGGAGCTGGTGGACCAGAACCGCCGCGACGGCCGCATCGAGGCCACGGCCACGACGCCCTGGTTCGGCTTCAAGGACGACGTGGTGATCCGCGTGACGTCCGCGTCCGGCATCTCGCGGGTGGACGTGCGTTCCAAGAGCCGCGTGGGCCGCGGCGACGTGGGCGCCAACGCCAAGCGCGTCCGCGCCTACCTGGACGCCCTGCGCGCCACGGACCCGAATCCCATCGGGGACACGAAGTAGGGGCGTGGTGGGGGACGAGTGCCAGGTGCCTAGTGCCAAGCGACAAGTACCGAGTGCGGAGGAGCGGGAGCCGAGCATGGACGTGCCGCTGGATGAGGTGGAGCGCCTGCTGGCCGCCGCGAATACGGTGCGCTGGCGGGGGTACGGCGCGGGACGGGCGGAGGACGGGGATGCGGCCGATGCCGAACGGCGGCTGGAGGTCCTCTTTTCCACGCGCCGGACGCTGGCGGTCTACGGCACCCTGGCGCCGGGACAGCCCAACCACCACATCGTGTCGCCGCTGGGAGGCGAGTGGACGGACGGCGTGATCGAGGGCGACCTGTTTCCCGTGGGATGGGGGGCGACGCTCGGGTATCCCGCCTTTCGCCCGCGTGCCGGGGGCGCCGCCGTCGCCGTGAAGGTGCTCGCCGCCCCGGCGCTGGAGGCGGCCTGGCCCGGGCTCGACCGCTTCGAGGGCCCGGGATACCGGCGCATCCTGGTGCCCGTCTTCCACCCCGGCCCGGACGAGCGGCGGCTGTACACCGTCGCCAATCTCTACGCCGCCGCGGAGGATCCGGAGGGCTGAGCACACCGCGGCCTCGGAAGAAGTAGTGGAGATCGTGCGCGGAAGCTGGCTCTCTGCACCGGCGGGGCGCCCCTCCCCCCGGCCCCCTCCCCGCTCGTTCCTCGCGGAGAGGGGGAGAGCTTCGCCTTCCCCGATGCCCGCCATCCCGGCACGGCCTGGGGTGTACACCCCCTCCCGCGCAGTTTGCGGGAGGGGGTGGACGAGCCTGAGCGAGGCCGGGGGAGGACCCCTGGCGCGGGACCGCTTCGTGCCGTATCCATCCAAGGTCCGCCCAGGGTTGCGCGGGTGCGCCGGGAGGCATCCGCCCGGCGCGCACCGCCCGTACAACTAACAGCCATGGGCGAGCCGCGCCGGCCATCCGGCGCGGCTCTCGTATCCTGCTCCCGACCGGAATCCGTCCATGCAGAACGGCCACAACCACTACTACGACAACCACGACCTGCCCCGCTTCGGCGAGATCGGCAAGGACGCGCCGGAGCTGGCGGAGAAGTTCTTCGCCTGGTACAACGCCGTCTTTGCCGAGGGCGCGCTCACGCAGCGGGAAAAGTCGCTCATCGCCCTGGCCGTGGCGCACGCGGTGCAGTGCCCGTACTGCATCGACGCGTACTCCAGCGACTGCCTTCAGAAGGGCGCCGACACGGAGCAGATGACCGAGGCCGTGCACGTGGCCGCGGCCATCCGCGGCGGCGCGTCGCTGGTGCACGGCATCCAGATGCGGAACCACGCCGAGCGGCTGGGGATGTAGAGAGACGGTAGTCCCAAGTGCCAAGTTCCGAGTGCCGAGCGACAAGTGCCGAGTATCAAGTGCCTGATTGGGGTGTACAGGATCAGGCACTCTATCTACCGAGGTCCGATTTGACGCCGTCTACCGCCACGCCATCCCGCCATCGCGTCCTGCCCACGCTGCAGAAGCGCCACGTGCCCCTCTCCTCGGCGGAGGGGCAGATGGCGGCGCTGGCGGGCGCGCCCGTCGCACGGACGTTCCAGGAGGCCCTGGGGGATTCCGGCCTGTATCCCCTGCGCGCCACGGGGATCGAGATCCTGCAGATCAACGTGGGGCGCAAGTGCAACCAGACCTGCCGCCACTGCCACGTGGACGCGGGCCCGGACCGCACGGAGATGATGCCGGACGCCGTGGTGGACCGCGTGCTGGAAATCATCGAATCCACCGACATCCCCACCGTCGACATCACGGGCGGCGCGCCGGAGCTGCACAAGCGGTGGCGCGAGATCGTCATCCGCGCGCGGCGGGCGGGCAAGCACGTGATGGACCGCTGCAACCTGACCATCACCCGCCTGCCCAACTACGCGTATCTCCCCGCGTTCTTCGCGGAGCACGGCGTGCACGTGGTGGCGTCGCTTCCGCACTACCGGGAGAAGGGGACGGACACCCAGCGCGGTGAGGGCGTGTTCGAGGAGTCCGTGGCCGCCCTGCGGGAGCTGAACGCGCTGGGGTACGGCGATCCGGCCACGGGGCTGCAGCTGGACCTGGTCACCAACCCGGTGGGGACGTTCCTGCCGGGGGGCCAGGAGGCGCTGGAGGCGGAGTGGAAGCGGCAGATGGAGCGGCTGCACGGCGTGCGCTTCAACCGGCTGTACACCATCACCAACATGCCCATCAGCCGGTTCCTGGAGTTCCTTGCGGAGAGCGGCAAGCTGAACGAGTACATGGAACGGCTGGTGACCGCCTTCAACCCCGCCGCCGCCGCGGGGGTGATGTGCCGCAACACGCTCAGCGTGGGGTGGGAGGGCACGCTGTACGACTGCGACTTCAACCAGATGCTCGAGCTGCCCGTGCACGGCTCCGTTCCCCGCACCGTCTTCGACTTCGATCCCGCCGCGCTGGCGAACCGCGAGATCGTGCTGGGCCCGCACTGCTTTGGATGCACCGCCGGCGCCGGCTCCAGCTGCGGCGGCGCCACGGTCTGACGGAGTTGAGCTCACGCGGAGACGCGGGGAGCGCGGAGAACTGCGGAAACGACAAACGGGGCCGGCGGAGGATTTCCCTCTGCCGGCCCCGTTTCTTTCGCTCGTTCCAAACCGCACGGGTGCCTACTTCCCGTGCACCCCAGCCCGTTCCGCCTCCGCAGTTCTCTCCGCGCCTCTGCGTCCGCGTGAGGCCCGCCGTTTCAGTTCGCGGCCTGCAGCTGCGCCACGCGCTCGTTCACGCGGCGGATCTCCGCCTGCTGGCGGCGGGGGGCACGCTGCAGGTACGCCTGGTAGGCGGCCAGGGCGCCCTCCCGCTGCCCCGCGTTCTGCAGGGCGACGCCCAGGCGCAGGTACGTGTCCGCGAAGAACGGCTCCATGGCGATGGCCTGCTGGTAGTGCGGGATGGCCTCGTCGCGGCGGTTGGCGGACATGAGCGCGTTGGCGTACTCCAGGTGCATCACCGCGTCGCCGGGCGCGATCTCCACCGCCTGCGCCAGGTGCTCCACGGCTTCGGCCGCCTTGCGCTCGCGCAGCGACAGCCGCGCCAGGCCGGAGCGCGCCGGGTACATCGACAGGTCCTCCTCCAGCGCCCGCTCGAACGCGCGCCGCGCCTCCGCCGGGCGGCTGCCGGCCTCGTGCAGCATCCCCAGCGCGTACTCGTACATCGCCTTGCTCTCGTAGTAGTACGCCAGCCGCTGCGAATCCGTGGCGCGCAGCACCCGCAGCAGCTCCGTGATCTCCGCCGTGGCGCTGTCCAGCTGCCCCGCCCCCACGAACGAGAGCGCGCGCCAGTGCCGAAAGCGCACGTTGCGCCCGGGATTGCTGCGCACCACCGCGCCGAACTGCTGCGCCGCCTCCGCGAAATCGCCCTCGCCGTAGTTCACGAACGCCACCGTGGCGCCGCCCCACCGCAGACCGCGGCCCAGCATGGTGTACAGCCCCACCTCCAGCCCGCGGTGCACGAACGGGTTGCGGCGGTAGGCCCGCAGCAGCAGCGAGTCGTTGGCGACGACGGCCGGCCGGCGCAGGATCTCCGCGTCCTCCGTCAGGTAGCCGATCCACGATCCCTCGTCGTTGCCGTAGTAGGCGGCCCAGCGCGCGAACAGCGGCTCCGCGCGCGTGGGGTCCAGCCGCGACGCCCAGTAGAAGGCGGCGATGGCCACGCGCGGGTTGCGCTTGAACTCGCGGTCGCCCAGCTCGAAGTACGCCTCCCAGTCGTTGGCGTCCGCCCCGCGGGGCAGGCCGGGACGCTCGGGAAGCTGCGCGGCCGCGGCGGCGGACAGGGCGAGCACGGCGGCGAGCGCCAGGGTCAGGGCGCGTTTCGGGATCGTGAACATGGAAGAGGATTGCCGAGCGGGAGGGATTCGACACACGAACGGGCGCATAATAAGCGCGGCATCCTCCGAGAACAACGCCACCGTGCGCGGGATGCGCCGTCCACTCCGTTTGCGCCTGCTCGGGAACGTGTTGTACGGGGGCGATTTAGCAACAGGCAAGGATTGTGGAAAAGCCGCTAAGTGCCCGTGGAGTGCACAGATAGCACACGTGGAGAACGCATGTTCGTGCACCCTAGCCCCTTGTCTTCGGGTAATCTTCGGTATATATTTGGTTCGTGAATGGGCGCCGAAGCACCCTTTGGCACACCTTGGGAAGGATTCCGAAGATGATGAGGGAGCACAACCTCGCTGATCCCCGGACGGCCACCATCCGCCACCTGCGCGAGACGGCGCAGGCGCGGGTGGAGAACACCTCGCTGCGGAGCGTGGCCCGGGAGATCGGGATGAGCCCCACCGGGCTCAAGAAGTTCCTGCAGGGCACGGCGCCCTACTCGCCGACGCTGCGCCGTCTGCGCAACTGGTACGTGCACTACGCCGCCGTGCAGTCCGGCGAGGTGCAGACGCAGGATGCCACCGCCGCGCTGGCCGTGCTCGTGCACGACCTGTCCCCCGACCCGCGCAAGGCCGCCGCCAGCTGCGTGCTGGAGTGCGTGACCCGCGGCTACGACGAGAGCGGCAAGGCCCGCCCCGTCTGGATCAACGAGCTGCGCGCCCACTACGAGGCCGCGTAAGCCCCAACGCGACGCGAGTGCGCGGGCCGAATCCCACCGGCCCGCGCACTCGTCTCGCATCCTACCCGCCGCGGAACCGGATGTTTCCCGGCAGGTGCATGTCACGGCGGCGGTTGCAGCTCCCCCAGCCGCCGCCTTACGGCCTCGGCGACCGCTGCCTGCCTTCGCGGGGCGCGCGCCACGTAGCCCCGGTACATCTCGGCCGCCTCGGCCCCTTCGCCCAGCGCGTCGTGGGCACGGCCCAGCCGCAGGTACACCTCCGCCCAGTGCGGCTCCCGCTCCCGGGCCGCCTGGTACTGCGCCACCGCGTCCGAGATGCGGCCCGCCACCAGCAGCGCGTCGCCGTACTCCAGCCGCACCACGCCGTCCCCCGGCGCGGCCTCCGCCGCCGCGGCCAGGTGCGCCACGGCGGCATCGGCGTTCCCCCCGCGCAGGTCCAGCCGCGCCAGCCCCATCCGCGCCGCGTACCAGGCCAGGTCCTCTTCCAGCGCCCGCTCGTACTCCCGGCGGGCGCGCGCCGTGTCCCCCGTGGTCTCGTGCACGAGGCCGAGCGCGTGCTCCCACAGCGCCTTGGACTCGTACGCGTCGCCCACCTCCGCCGCGTCCGCGCGCCGCAGGTCCGCCAGCAGCCGCTCGATCTCCACGGCCGCGCTGTCCGGCTGCCCCGCGCCGATGAGCGACAGCGCGCGGTAGTGCCGCAGCCGGTAGTTGCGGCGGGGGTTGGCGCGCACCAGCGTGGCAAAGTCCGACGCCGCGCGGCGAAAGTCGCCGCGCCCGTACGCCAGGAAGGCCTCCGTGCTGCGGTCCCACAGCAGCCGGCGTCCCAGCATGGAAAGCAGGGCCGCCTCCAGCCCCCGGTGCACGAACGGGTTGCGCACCTGGGCCAGCCGCAGCCGCTCCTCGTTCATCAGGACGTCCGGCCGGCGGAGCGTGCGCTCGTCGTCGTTCAGGTAGTTGATCCACAGCCCCTGGTCGCGGGCGTAGAACGTGGCCCAGCGCGCCATCAAGGGCTCGGCGCGGGTGGGGTCCAGCCGCGCGGCCCACAGGAACGCGTCTTCGGCCTGGGTGGGAAAGGTGTCGAACACCCGCTCGCCCAGGTCGAAGTAGCTTTCCCAGTCGTTGGGATCCGCGTCGCCCGGCAGCTCCGGGCGTGACTGTGCCGCCGCGTGCGGAGCGTCCGCCAGCGGCGCGCCGAGCACCAGCGCCGTCAGTGCGATGAGCAATGTGCGCATGGAACCATCCCGCGGAGAGACGGCAGGAGAAACGGCCGGTGGGAACAGCGATGCGATGCAGAGTAAATGCGTGCGGCCCCGCGAGCAACGATGATGGCCTGGGTCGGATCTCTCCAGCGGAAGCGGAACCCCGTCCTGAGCGGATGAATCCGCCGCTGGGAAAGCCATAAGCCCCGTCTCGGCTCGCTGCGCTCGCCGAACGGGGCTTCAACTGCGTCAACCGCGGCTTCCGCCGGTGGCGTGGCACCCGCCCGTGACGGACCCGTCCGCGCAGGCGGACATCGTGTGTTCGTTGCGGCGAATTCATTCGCTCGGCGGGAGCTCGCGATCCATCTCCTCGCCCGCATCGCCGACAGCCGCCGTTCCCGCCCACGGAAAAGCCCCGCCAACCGCGCGGGGCTCGACCTTCCAAACCGTGCCGGGGAGCACACACTCCCCCGGTGCACGAGCTGTCGGCGAAGGCCGACATCGCGGGTTCATTGCCGCGAATTCATTCGCCGGGGGCCGGGGCTCAGCCGAGGTGCAGCGAGCCCGATCCACCCGCCCCCTCCCTTCCGTCCCGCGCCACCCTCACCCTCCCGCCGGTGCCCCCGCTCCCGCTCCCGCCCCAGCCCCCGCCGTCGCCGCAACCACCGTCGCCGCCGGCGCGGCCTTGAAGTTCTGCTCCGGCGTAAAGTCCTCGCCGGGGTTGATGAAGCGGTCGCTTTCCATGGCGTACTGCCGGTCGTGCAGGTCGCGGTAGCGGCCGCCCAGCGCCATCAGCTGCGCATGGCTCCCCCGCTCCACGATCTCGCCGTTCTCCAGCACCAGGATCTGGTCCGCGCTGCGGATGGTGCTCAGCCGGTGCGCGATCACGAACGCCGTGCGCCCCTGCCGCAGCCGCCGCAGCCCCTCCTGGATCTTGTACTCGCTCTCGCTGTCCAGCGAGCTCGTGGCCTCGTCCAGGATCAGGATGCGCGGGTCCGCCAGCAGCGCCCGCGCGATGGCGATGCGCTGCCGCTGCCCGCCGCTCAGCTTGATCCCCCGCTCGCCCACGACGGTGTCGTATCCTTCGGGGAACGCGCGGATGAACTCGTCCGCGTTGGCCAGCTCCGCCACCTCGCGGATCTCCTCGCGCGTGGCGTCCGGCCGGGCGAAGCGGATGTTGTCCGCCACCGTGCCGTCGAACAGGAAGTTCTCCTGCAGCACCACGCCCAGCTGCGCCCGGTAGTCCGCCAGCCGCAAGCCGCCCAGGTCGCGCCCGTCCACCAGGATGCGCCCCGTCGTGGGCCGGTTGAAGGCCATCACCAGCGAGACGAAGGTGCTCTTTCCCGATCCGCTGCTCCCCACCAGCGCCGTCGTGGAGCCCGCCGGCGCGTGGACGTCGATCCCCTTGAGGACGGGCTGCCCCTCGTTGTACTCGTACCACACGTTCTCCAGCCGCACGTCGCCCTCGATGCGGCGCAGCGGCTCGCGGTCGCGGTCCTCCTGGTCCTCCGTCCGCATCTCCATCACCTCGCGGATGCGGTCCAGCCCCGCGAACGCCTCGCTCACCTGCGTGCCGATGGATGCGATCTGCATCACCGGCGCGGCCAGCAGCCCCGTGAAGAAGACGTAGGCGAACAGGTCGCCCAGCGTCATGCTCCCCGCGATGATGGACCGCCCGCCGATGATGATCATCGCCAGGCTCACGGCCCCGATCACCACCGTGGAGATGGACGTGATGGCCGACACGGCCGTGAGCGAGCTGGCGATGTTGCGGAAGAGGCCGTGCGCGCCGCGGGTGAACACCCGGTCCTCTCGCTTTTCCGTGCCGTACGCCTTGACCACGCGAATGCCGCCCAGCGTCTCCGTGAGCCGGCCGTTCACCCGCGCCGTGATCTCGCCGCGCTCGCGAAAGGTGGGGCGCAGCTTGCTGAACGTGAGCGACATGGCCACGCCGTAGCCGATCAGGATCACCACGATGGCCAGCGTGAGCACCCAGTTCAGGTACAGCAGCGCGCCCAGGGCCAGGATGGCCGTGAACACGCCGCCCACCAGCTGCACGATCCCCGTGCCCACCAGGTTGCGGATCCCCTCCGCGTCGTTCATCACCCGCGACACCAGCGCGCCCACCTGCGTGCTGTCGAAGTAGCGGATGGGCAGGCGGGTGATGTGGTGCTGCACGCGCCGGCGCATCTCGGTGATGGACCGCTGCGCCGTCACGCTGATCACCTGCGACAGCGAGTAGCCCGTGACGCCCTGGATGAGCGTGGCCACGAGCACGGCGCCGGCCAGGGGAAGCAGCATCTCCGCGCGCCCCTTGCCCAGCACGTCGTCGATCAGGTACTTGCTGGCCGCGGCCGGGACGAGGCCGGCCAGGCGGCTGATGAGCATCAGCACGAGGCCGATGCCCAGGTAGCGCCGGTGCGACCACATCAGCCGGCGCGCCTCGGCCCAGGCTTCCCTGGAGCGGATGGCCTTCTTCTTCTTGGATGCGGCGTCGTCCGCCATCAGCGTTCTCCCGATCGGTCTTCGCCCGCGGCGGAGTGCCGTCGGCGTGTGCAATCTCCCTTCATCCGCCGTCCGGCGCCACGGTTTCGTGCGTGGCCGGCCCCCGCGCCTAGTCCTCGCCCGCGGCGGCGTGCCGGCGGCGGGCGCGCGGACGCTCCGGCGCGCGGCGGGGCGCCTCCAGGGGCGCGGCCTCTTCCGGCGCGCCCACCGTGTCGAACTGCGGCGTCCCCGGCGCCTGCCCCGCCGCCGGCCGCAGCCGCCCCACGAGCAGCAGCGTGAGCAGCGTGGCGCCGATGGCCACGAAGCCCACGCGCGGGTAGCCCGTGAGCGGCTGCCCCTGCCCCCCGCCGATCATCAGCCCGGCGATGAACGACGCCGCGCCCGCCGCGCCCTGCTGGATGCTGGAGTTCAGGCTCATGAAGCTGCCCCGGCGCCGCGGCTCCACCACCCCCGTCACCAGCGCCGTCACGGAGATCATCCGCCCCGACGCCATCACCATCATCAGCGTCGTCACCGTCAGGATCACGGGCAGCTCCACGCGCGGCAGGTTCGTCACCGCCGCGATGGGGATGATGCTGAGCATGGCCGTGATGACGAACACCCGCGCGTGCCCAAAGCGGTCCGCCGCCGGCCCAAAGATGAGCGGCCCCGTCACCAACGTGGCCAGGCCGCCGGCCAGGTACATCATGTCCAGTTTGCCCTCCGGCATCCCCACGTTGCTGGTGAGGTACGGCGCCAGGAAGGGAACCACGCTGAACGCGCTGAACATGATGGCGATGGTCAGCACGAACGCGCGCACGTGGTCCGGGTGGCGGGCGACCTCCCACAGCTCGCGAAAGACGCGGCCCTCGTCGCCGGCCCGGTGCTCCAGGTGCGCGCGCATGGGCGGCAGCGCCACCAGGCCGATGACGAAGACGATGGCCGTCACCCCCGCCAGGACCAGGAACGGCGCCTCCCAGGTAAAGCGCTCCGCCAGCGACAGCCCGAACGGCAGCCCCAGCACCGACGCCGCGCTGAACGCGCCCATGACGATGCCCATGGCCGTCCCGCGCCGCTCCGGCCGGATCTGGTCGCCAATGACGGCGAACACCACCCCCGACAGCACCCCCCCGAACGCGCCCGTGGCCACGCGCGCGGAAAGCAGCAGCCAGTAGCTCTCCACCATCCCGCACAGCAGCGTCCCCACGCCAAAGCCCGCGAGCAGGAACAGCAGCATGCGCTTGCGGTCGAAGCGGTCCATGAATGCCGCCGCCACCAGGCCGCTGATTGCCGCGCTGAAGGTGTACGCCGACACCAGCAGCCCGAACTCCCTGGGCGACACGTGCAGCGAGCGCATGAGCTGCGGCGCCAGCGGCATCAGGATCACGAAGTCCAGTATGTGGCAAAACTGCACGGCAGTCAGCACGAGCAGCAGCAGCCACTCGCGCCGGTTGAACACGTCCGTCAGGCGACGAGCCATTCTCTATCTATCTTCCAGCGTAGCATGTGCTTGCAGAACGAGCCGCGACGGCCTCGGAACCGACGGCGGGAACGGCGGACGACGGTTTGGGCGTGTCCCTCCGCTTCGCTCCGGGCCGGGCTGCGCGCGCCGTAGGCAACGATACAACTGTTGCCAACGGCGCCGAGCCCCCTCCGCAAAGAAGCACGATACGGCTGTGCTCCTTTGCTCCGGGGTCTCGGCCCTGCGGGCGCGCATCCTCACGCGACGGCAACGGACCGGTCCGCCGGGCCCGCGCGGGGCCCTCACCCCCCGGCCCCCTCTCCCGTACACGACCCCTCGGCACCCTCGGTTGCCTGCCCCGTACGGGAGAGGGGGAGAACGTCTCGCCGACGGACCCGGGCGTCGCGCTCGAAGCCCCGCCGTCCCGTTCTCCCTCCCCCACGCAGTTTGTGGGGGAGGGTTGGGGAGGGGGGCACTCCGCCTTCGCGCCGCACTCCGCAGACCCGCAAGAACCCCATTCCTGCTCCCGTCGCAGACGGGAACCCACCCCATACACCCCATCCCGCAAACGGCTCCGCCCGCCGAAATCCGGCGGGCGGAGCATCCGTCCACTCAGGCCGCCGCGCCGGCGGCCACCAGGCGGGGCGCCGCGTAGCGCTCCTCCGCCGCGCGCCGCTTCCGTGCCCGCGCGCCGGCCATCTGGTCGGCATCGATCCCCAGCATCTCCGCCGTCGCCTCCCACGCCCGCAGCGCCAGCTCCCCGTCCCGCGACGCCTGGGAGGACTGCGCGGGGCGGCCGCGCGAATCCAGGTACGCGCCGCTCAGCACGTCGCGCGAGGTCGCGGCCACCAGGCTGCTGCGCGCCGCCGCCTCCGCCGTGCGCCCGCCCTGCACCCGCCGCACGACGGGCCATACCGCGCGCAGGGCCGCCGGCACCATCCCGGGCGTGATCCCCGCCGTCAGCTCCGTCCAGGCGCTCCCGGGATCCGCCGCCACCACGGTGATCCCCGTGCCGCGCACCCGCCGGGCCAGCTCGCCGCTCCACATCAGGTTCAGCAGCTTGGCGCGGGCGTACACGTCCATTCCGCGGTAGCCGCGCTCCGACTGCAGGTCGTCCCAGCGCAGGCGGGCCCAGCGGTGCGCCCCCGCGCTCACGTTGACGATGCGCGCCGGCGCGGACTCCCGCAGCATCGGCAGCAGCAGGTGCGTCAGCAGGGCGGGCGCCAGGTGCGACAGGGCCAGCGTGGCCTCCACGCCGTCCGCCGTCACCGTCCGCTCGCCGTACAGCCCGGCCGCGTTGTTGACGAGCAGGTCCAGCCGCCCGTGCTTCGCCGCGAAGCGCTCCGCCAGCGACCGCACGTCCGCCTGGGAGGAGAGGTCCGCCGTCATCAGCTCCACGTCGGGGTTGCCGCTCTCGTGCTGGATCGTCTCCACGGCCTCGATCCCCCGGTCGTGGTTCCGTCCCACGATCACCACGGCCGCGCCCAGCCGGGCCAGCCCCAGCGCCGTCTCGCGCCCGATCCCCGCCGTGCCGCCCGTCACCAGGGCCGTCTTGCCCACCAGCGGCGGCGCGCTCACGAAACACCTCCCACCGTCAGCCGCGGACGGGGGTTCGCCTCCGGCGCCGGGACCGTCACCCGCGGCGGGCGGATGATGATGCCGTACGCCTCTTCCGTCTCGTCCCTGTGCGCCGCCACCACCCGTGCCGCGCTGATGCGCCCCCGCGGCGCCGAAAGCAGAACCACCATCGTCAGCTCCCTCTCCCATCCCGTGCAGGTCCCGCCGGCCACCCTGGCCGGCGGGCGAAAGTTCGTCGTCTACGCCGCGTCCGCGGTCTGCAGCACCGGGTAGTCCGTGTAGCCCCGCTCGTCGCCGCCGTAGAAGGTGGCGCGGTCCGGCTCGTTGAGCGGCGCGCCCGCCCGCAGCCGCTCGGGGAGGTCGGGGTTGGCCAGGAACGCGGTGCCAAAGCTCACCAGGTTGACTTGGCCGCCCCGCACCGCCGCGTTCCCCGTCGCCGCCCCGTATCCCCCGTTGGCGATGAGCGGCCCGCGGAACACCGCCTTGAGTACGGGGGTCACCCGCCCGCCGGACGTGCCCGCATCCAGCGGCTCCACCACGTGCAGGTACGACAGCCCGAACCGGTTGAGCCCGTTGGCCGCCACGCTGAACGTGGAAACGGGATCCGAGTCGCGCATCCCGTTGTAGGGGCCCACGGGCGAGACGCGCACGCCCACCCGCTCGGCGCCCCACACGTCCACCACCGCCGCCGTCACCTCCATCAGAAAGCGCGAACGGTTCTCCGCGGTTCCCCCGTAGCGGTCCGTGCGACCGTTGCTGCCGTCGCGCAGGAACTGGTCGATGAGGTAGCCGTTGGCCCCGTGCAGCTCCACCCCGTCGAACCCGGCCCGGTAGGCCCGCCGCGCGCCCTCCGCGAACTGCTCCACGATCCCCGCGATCTCGTCCGTCTCCAGCGCCCGCGGCGTCACGTACGGCACCAGCCCCGCGGCCGTGTACAGTTTTTCCCCCTCGATCCCGATGGCCGACGGCGCCACGGGGAGCACGCCGCCCGGCTGCATGCTGGGGTGCGACACCCGCCCCACGTGCCACAGCTGCAGGAAGATGCGCCCGCCCTCCGCGTGCACGGCGTCCGTCACCGCGCGCCAGCCGTCGGTCTGCGCGTCCGTGTGGATGCCGGGGGTGCTGGGATAGCCCACCCCCTCCGGCGCCACCTGCGCCGCTTCCGTCACGATGAGCCCGGCGCCCGCGCGCTGGCGGTAGTACTCGGCCATCAGCGCCGTGGGGACGTTGCCGTCCCCCGCGCGGCTGCGGGTCATGGGCGCCATCACCACCCGGTTGCGCAGCTCGTACGGGCCCAGCCGGTACGGCGTGAACAGGTTGGGCTCGCGGTATTCCTCCGTCATCGTCATCCCCCGGGTTGTTCCCCCCGGCCACCCTGACCCGCGCACCCCTTCATGGAGTACGTCGAACCAGGCTCGCCGAATTCGACATCGTCCGCCGGCGGATGTGCCGACGATCTCGTCACGTAACTGCAACCAAACAAGTTACAGATTTGGACGTAGCTGTCCCTCGCGTCCGCCTCCCCGGCCGGCCTAGAGGCCGCTGGACCGGACGGCGTTCGCCACCTGCCGTGCGGCCCGGCCGGGCAGCAGCCGCACCACCTGCGACACCACCTGCCCGGGGCGTACCGTGACGCGGCGCTCCTGCACGCCGAACCCGTCCCGCGTGGCGCGCAGCGTGTACACGCCCGGCGCCACCCCCCCGAACTGGAACCCGCCCGTCTGCCCCGACACCGTCTCGTGGGCCGCTGCCCCGCCGCCCTCGGCCAGCAGCGTGACCCGCGCCTCCGCCACGGGGTTGCCCACCCCGTCCGTCACCCGCCCCAGCACCCGCGCCGCCTGTCCCTCCGCCGGCGCCGCCCCCGCCAGCGCCGCCACCCCCAGCAGCAGCGCCAGCATCCTCATCCCCCGTACGATCGAGTGCATCGTATCCCCCTCCGTCCAGCGTCCGCCTCGCCCGCCATCTGTAGCCAGTGCGGTTACGAATTGGATCACGAAAAACGGCCTGCGTCCCTACGCACGGCCGCCCGGCGCCGCGGCGCCGTCCAGCGCCTCCATCCTCCCGCAGTCCCCCGCCAGGTGCACCTCGGCGCCGGCGCACCCGCCCGCCGCCTTTTTGACCTGGTGGCCGATGTCCGCGATGGTCACCTGGGCCAGCACCCCCTGCATGGCCTGGTGCGCCGTGCAGAACACCCCCTGCAGCACCGCCCGGATGTTGCTGCCGATGTCGCAGTTGCGGCACGGGTCCGCGTGCACGGCGAAGAGCTCTTCCTTCTCCTCGACGGCCCGGTACACGTCCAGCATGGAGATGTGGTCCGGCTCGCGGGCCAACTGCGCCCCGCCGCCCACGCCCGGCTGCACGGAGACGAGCCCCGCGTTGCGAAGCGCGCCCACGATGCGCCGCACGACCACCGGGTTGGTGTTCACGCTGCTGGCGATTCGTTCCGACGTGACGGGCTCGTCGCGCCGCCACGCAAGATACGCGAGCACGTGAACCGCTACCGCCACCCTGCTGCTGATCGTCGACATCCGGGGCTCCATTCTTAAACTGTAACCAGTCTAGTATCGAATTCGATCGATGTCAACTCCGGCGGTTCGCGGGGGACCCTGGGTACCACCGCTGACACCTTCCGCGCGCCCCGCCGCACAACACCGCCACCGCGCGAACGGATGCCCGAGCGGCGAAGGAACATATGATCCACATCCAGCCGACAACCCATTGCTGGACAACGAATTACGGCCACGAATCCGCCGCTGAAAAACTCGTCCGGGTTGTGGCGGGTGGCGGCTTGGAGATCGAGCGGGGCCGCGTGTATCGTGGCTGCGCGGTCCATCTCGACTCTGCGGCTCGGCCTCCCCTTGACCCATTCGCACAGCGAGTTTATCGTTGGCGTGTAGGTCGCCCCCTGCCTGCGGGCAGTGTGGGTACATGGGGGGTTGCACGAGCGCTCGTGCAACCCCGTTTTTTTGTGCCCATGACCGACAGCGCCCTTTCGCAATCCCGCCCGCCCGCGCTCGAAATTTTCGTCGACGGACCCAACTTCATGCTGTCCCGACGCGAGGGAGGTGTTCCGTTCATGCTGGACCTGAACGTGTTCGCCACCCGGCTCTCGCGCGGGTACCACTTCGTGAAGCTACGCTACTACACTTCTCCACTCCCCAACGTCCACAGCCGCGCCTACCGGGATCAGCAGAAGTTCTTCGAGGAGATGCGCCGCAGCCGTCGCCTGGAGCTGGTGCTGGGGCGCCACGAGCCGCGCACGGACCGGTATGGGGAGCGCTACCACGTGGAGAAGGAGACGGACGTGAACCTGGCCGTGGACATGGTGGTCGGTGCGTACGAGGAGCGCTTCGACGTGGCCATGCTCGTGGCGGGGGACACGCACTACGTGCGCGCCGTCCGTGCCGTGCAGGCGCGCGGCAAGCGCGTGGTGTGGTGCACCTCCCCGCCCAGAAGCACACCGACCAGCTGGCGCAGCTCTGCGACGACCGCTGCGAGCTGGATGAGAAGTTCCTGCGCACCTGCGCCCTCACCCGGCGCCGCTGAGCGCCGGATGCCGTGCATCGACGTTCGTGGCTTGGACGTGTGGCGCGCGGGTGTTACCCTCAACCTGCAACGGGCCGCATCCGCGGCCGGGAGGACACGCGAAATGAGCGGTGCCGTTATGGACATCTCCATCGACCAGCTTCGCAGCCTGCCCCTGGAAAAGCGCCTCGAGCTGATTGCGAAGCTCTGGGAGAGCCTGGGCGAGGACGCCTACGAGCACTTCCCCATCCCCGACGAAGTTGTGGAAGAGGCGGAGCGCAGGTACCAGGAGCACCTTGCCGACCCCAGCTCGTCGATCCCGTGGGAGGTGGCGCGAGCGAGGCTGCGCGAGCGATACGGATGACCTACTCCATCGTCCTGCATCCAGACTCGGAAAGTGAGATCGACGATGCGGCGGAGTGGTATCGTAAAGAGAACGAGCGGGCGGCAATCGCATTCCTGGAGGCGGTGGACCGCGCCATCGAGCGGATCTCACAGAACCCGCTCCAGTTTCCGATGCGAAGCGCCCAACTCCGGCACGCGATCGTAACGGGCTTCCCGTACTTCCTCCTGTTCCGGCTGGAAGCGTCGGGTGTGCTCGTCACCACGTGCGTGCACTTCAGCCGCGACCCTCGCCACTGGCGATAGCAGCTCCTCGCCTAACCGATCAGCAACGCCGATGACTCCCGTCTACGAACGGAGCCATCGGCTTTTTCGTATCCCACATCCGCCAGCGGATTCGGAGAACACGGTCTAAGCCGTTGCCCCGGGCATACCTCCATCCAACGAGTCTCTCATCACTTCTCAGGGCCGCCTGTTGACGAGCAGGGCGGAAATGTATACCTTTGCGTTGTGATGAATAATTATGCCGAAACGCGCATCGGGATCCTGGGGGCGGGAGGATACACGGGACGGGAGCTGGCAAGGCTCCTGGACCGGCATCCGCGGGCGCGCATCGCGTGGGCAACGTCGGAGTCGGACGCGGGCAAGGCACTGGGCGACGTGATCCCCGGCGTGGACGGGCCGGCGCTGGTGCGGGCGGACGACGCGGACCTGGCCGGCGCGGACTGCGTGGTCAGCTGCCTGCCCCACGGCGACAGCGCGCGGTGGATGGAGCGCGCCCGCGCCGCCGGCGCCCGGGCCATCGACCTTTCCGCCGACCTGCGGGTGCCGGACGCGGACACGCCGGCCTGGGCCCGGGGCGCGGTCTACGGCCTTCCCGAGCTGCACCGGGCGCGGATCGCGGGCGCGGAACTGGTCGCCAACCCGGGGTGCTATCCCACGGCCGCGCTGGTGGCCCTGGCACCGCTCATCCGGCGGGGGCTGATCGCCGGGCCGGTGATCGTCAACGCGGCGTCGGGCGTGACGGGGGCGGGGCGCGCGCCCAGGCGGGAGCTGCTGTTCGCGGAGATCGCGGAGGGGTTCAGCGCCTACGCCGTGGGCAACGTGCACCGCCACCTGGCCGAGATGCGCGCGCAGGCGGCGGGACTGGCGGACGGCGCGGCGCCGGAGCTGGTCTTCACCCCGCACCTGCTGCCCGTAAAGCGCGGCATCCTGGAGACGATCTACGTGACCCTGGCGGAGCCGCTGGACGATCCGCGGCGGCTGTGGGCGGATGATTATGCAGGCGAGCCCTTCGTCCGGGTGACGGCGGAGGGACGGATGCCGGCGCTGGCGGACGTGGTCGGCTCCAATCGCGTGGCGGTGGGCGTAGCCGCGATCCAGGACGTGTCGGTGCCCATGCTGACGATCGTCTCGGTGATCGACAACCTGCTCAAGGGGGCCGCCGGCCAGGCCGTGCAGAACCTGAACCTGATGTTCGGCTGGGGCGAGACGGAGGGATTGGCGTGACGCGGATCGTGAAGGTGGGCGGCAACCGCGCGGACGACATGGGATGGATCCGCGAGGTGGCCGCCGGGATCGCCGCCTCGGCCGTGCCCACGGTGCTCGTCCACGGCGGCGGCAAGGACGTGACGGAGCTGCAGCGCGCCCTGGGCATCGAGCCGGAGTGGCACGAGGGGCTGCGCGTCACCACGCCGCGGGTGCTGGAGATCGTGCGGATGGTGCTGAGCGGCGGCGTGAACAAGCGCTGGGTGGCCGCCCTGCTGGACGCCGGCGCGGACGCCGTCGGGATCAGCGGCGAGGACGGCGCCCTGCTGCGGGGCACGCTCTCGCACGGCGGCGCCCTGGGGCGCACGGGCGAGCTGGTCTCCGTCCGCACGGAGCTGCTGGAGGTGTGGCTGGCGCAGGGGATCACCCCCGTGGTCTCGCCCGTGACGCGCGGCCCGGACGGCGACGGGCTCAACACGAACGCGGACGATGCCGCCGCCGGCGTAGCGGCGTGGATGGGCGCCGCGGAGCTGTGCTTCGTGAGCGACGTGCCGGGGGTCAAGGCCGGCGGCGCCTGGGTGGACGAGCTGGATGCGGACGGCGTGGCCGCCCTGCTGGAGAGTGGCGAGGCGGCCGGCGGAATGCGCCCCAAGCTGCGCGCGGCGACGCGGGCACGGGCGGCGGGTGTGGGCCGCGTGCGCATCGGCGCGGTGGAGATGCTCAACGACGACCGCGCGGGAACGCGCATCCAGATCACACGGGAGGCCGCCCATGCCGGCGACTGAGACGCAGACCACATCCGCCCTGCTGGGCGTCTACAAGCCCTCCGGGCCGACCTTCGTGGGCGGTGAGGGATGCGAGCTGATCGCGGAGGACGGCCGCCGGTTCCTGGACTTTACCAGCGGCATCGCCGTCAACGCCCTGGGCTACGGCGACCCGGACGTGGCGGCCGCCATCCGCGGCGCGCTGGACGGCGGCCTCATCCACACGAGCAACCTGTTCCGCACGCAGCCCGCGGCGGAGCTGGCCGGGTGGCTGGCGGAGAATTCCTTCGCGGACCGCGTGTTCTTCTGCAACAGCGGGGCGGAGGCCAACGAGGGCGCCATCAAGTTCGCGCGGCGCTTCGCGGGCGAGGGGCGGCACGAGATCATCGCCTTTCGCGGCGGCTTTCACGGCCGGACCATGGGCGCGCTGGCCGCGACCGATCGCGCCGCGTACCAGGACCCGTTCCGCCCCCTGATGCCCGGCGTCGTCTTTTGCGACGTGGGCGACACGGCGGAGGTCGATCGGCTGCTGGCGCGGGGAAAGACGGCGGCCGTGCTCATCGAGCCCATCCAGGCCGAGGGCGGCGTAAAGCCGGTGCCCGCCGGGTTCCTGAAGTCGCTGCGGTACCTGTGCGACGAGGCCGGCGTGCTGCTGATGATGGACGAGGTGCAGACGGGGCTGGGGCGCACGGGCCACCTGTGGGCGCACCAGGCGGCGGGGATCACGCCGGACGTGATGACCCTGGCCAAGCCCCTGGCCGGCGGCCTGCCCATGGGCGCCGTGCTGGTGACGGAAGCCGTGGCGGCCGCCCTCCAGCCGGGCGACCACGGATCCACGTTCGGCGGCGGGGTGCTGGTGGCGTCGGCGGCGCTGGCCACGTGCCGCAAGATCGGCGCGCCGGCGTTCCTGGCCGAGGTGCGGCGCAAGGGGACGCTGGTGGCGGACCTGCTGGGGGCCCTGGCCCTGCGCCGCCCGGGGATCCGCGCCGTGCGCGGCGGGGGGATGATCTGGGGGATCGAGGTGGACGACGCGGCGGGGATCGTGGCCCGCGCGCAGGATGCGGGGATGCTGCTGGTGAGCGCGGGGCCGGACGTCGTTCGTCTGCTGCCGCCGCTGGTGATGGGGGACGATGAGCTGCGCCGCGGCATCGCGGTGCTGGAGGAGGCGATTCCGTGCTAGTTCAAATTGCTCCTCCCCGCGTGGAGGCCCTGGAGGACCTGCCGCCGTTCGACCCGTCGGCGCCGGTCTACGTACGCCCCGCGAACATCGCGGACATGCTGCAGGTGGAGCCCATGATCAACGGCTTCGCCGCGCAGAACCTGATGCTACCCAAGACCCGCGAGCAGCTGGTGCGCCTGTTCCGCGAGTTCGTGGTGGCGGTGGACGACAACGGCCGCGTGGTGGGCTGCGGCGGCCTGCGCATCTTCTCGCCCACGCTGGCCGAAGTCATCTCCCTGGCCGTCGATCCGGCCACGCAGGGGATGGGGCTGGGCGGGCGCATCGTGCAGCGGCTGGTGGAGGACGCGGAGACGCTGGGCATCACCACCGTGTTCGCCCTTACGCTGCGCGACGGCTTCTTTCACCGGCTGGGCTTTCGCACCGTGCCCAAGGAGATGTTCCCGGCCAAGGTGTGGAGCGACTGCCGCAACTGTCCCAAGCTGCACGCCTGCGACGAGATCGCCGTCGTGATGGAAGTGCGCGCCACGCCCGGTGCCCAGCACTGGGAATGAACGGCAGTGCGAAAGTGCGGAGTGCGAAAGTAACCGCACCGGTCGCTCAGTCACTCTCGCACTCTCGCACTCTCGCACTTTCGCACTTTCGCACTTTCGCACTTTCGCACTTTCGCACTCTCGCACTTTCGCACTCTTGTTCTCGACCGTCGCTGCGCACACGCGACGCAGCCCGATACACCACCGGACCCGGAGCGCCCGACCATGACCACGCCTCGCATCGTCCTCGCCTACTCGGGCGGACTGGATACCTCCATCATCGTTCCCTGGCTTCGCGAGAACTACGGCGGCGAAGTCATCTGCGTGGCCGCCGACATCGGCCAGGGCGAGGAGCTCAGCGGGCTTGAGGACAAGGCCCGCGCGTCCGGCGCCGCCGCCTGCTACGTGGAAGACCTGCGCGACGAGTTCGTCTCGGACTTCGTGTGGCCCACGCTGCGCGCGGGCGCCATCTACGGCCGCAAGTACCTGCTGGGCACCAGCATGGCACGCCCCATCATCGCCAAGCGGCAGGTGGAGATCGCCCAGATGGTGGGCGCCACGCACCTGGCCCACGGCTGCACGGGCAAGGGCAACGACCAGGTGCGCTTCGAGCTCACCTACGGCGCGCTGGCCCCGGAGCTCCCCGTCATCGCCCCCTGGCGCGAGTGGGACATCCGCTCCCGCGAGGACGCCCTGGCGTACGCCGCCAGGCACGACGTGCCCGTGGCCGCGACCAAGGAGAAGATTTACTCCCGCGACCGCAACCTGTGGCACGTGAGCCACGAGGGCGGGCCGCTGGAGGACCCGGCGCACGAGCCCACGGAGGACCTGTTCCTCATGACGCGCTCGCCCGAGGACGCGCCGCCCGTGCCGGAGTACGTGACAGTGGAGTTCGTGGAAGGCTTTCCCGTGGCCGTCAACGGCCAGGCGCTGTCGCCCGTGCAGGTGATCGAGCGGCTGAACGCCATCGGCGGGGTGCACGGCATCGGCCGCATCGACCTGGTGGAGGACCGGCTGGTGGGGATGAAGTCGCGCGGCATCTACGAGACGCCCGGCGGCACCATCCTGTACGCGGCGCATTCCGAGCTGGAGCAGCTGGTGCTGGACCGGCGCACGCTGTCGCTCAAGGACATGATCGCCCCGCGCTACGCGGACCTGGTGTACGAGGGGCGCTGGTGGACCACGGAGCGCACGGCCATGGACGCGCTGGTGAACGAGACGCAGAAGGCGGTCACGGGCTCCATCCGCCTCAAGCTGCACCGCGGCAACGTGACGGTGGCGGGCCGCTGGTCGGCGCAGTCGCTGTACGACGAGCGCTTCGTGACCTTTGGCGAGGACGACGTCTACCAGCAGGCGGACGCGGCGGGATTCATCCGCCTGTTCGGACTTTCGGGCCGCGTGGCCGCGCTCAAGGCGCGCGAGGCGGCACTGCCCCCCACCCTCCAGGCGGCGGACTGACATGGCGTGCACTCCCCTGATGCCGGCGCAGACCGCGCCGGCCGTGCCCGGCGCCCGCATGTGGGGCGGGCGCTTCAGCACGGGCCCCGCGCCCGAGATGGACCGGCTGAACCGGTCGCTCCCCGTGGACCGGCGGCTGTGGCGGCAGGACGTGGCCGGCAGCCGCGCCTGGGCCGCGGCCCTGGGCGCCGCCGGCGTCATCGACCTCACCGAGGCCGCCGACCTGCGGTCCGGGCTGGACGCCGTGGAGACGATGCTGGAAGGGTGGGCGGACGCGGACTGGGACGCCGCGGCGGACGAGGACATCCACACCCTCGTGGAGCGGCTGCTGAACGAGACGGCGGGCCCCGTGGCGGGCAAGCTGCACACGGGCCGCTCGCGCAACGACCAGGTGGCCACGGACTTCCGGATGTGGGCGCTGGAGGCCGCCAAGCTGCTGGACCGCGAGCTGCGCGACCTGCAGGCGGCGCTCGTGGAGCAGGCCGAGGCGCACGGCGACACGGTGATGCCGGCGTACACGCACATGCAGCGCGCGCAGCCCGTGTCGGCGGCGCACTGGCTGATGTCGCACGCGTGGCCCCTGGCGCGCGACCGCGAGCGGCTGGCGGACGCCGTGGACCGCGTGTCCATCCTGCCCCTGGGCTCGGGGGCCATCGCCGGCTGCCCGTTCCCCGTGGACCGGGTGCTGCTCAAGGAGTCGCTGGGATTCCGCGCCGTGTCGCAGAACTCCATCGACGCCGTGGCGGACCGCGACTGGGTGGCGGAGCTGCTCTTCGTGATGTCCATGACCGGCGTGCACCTCAGCCGCCTGGCGGAGGACCTGATCCTGTTCGCCACGTCGGAGTTCGGCTTCGTGCGGCTGAGCGACCGGTTCAGCACGGGGTCGTCGCTCATGCCGCAAAAGCGCAATCCCGACGCGCTGGAGCTGGCGCGCGGCAAGGCGGGGCGGCTGATCGGCGAGTTGACGGGGATGCTGGCGCTGCTCAAGGGGCTGCCCAGCGGCTACAACAAGGACCTGCAGGAGGACAAGTCCGCGCTGTTCGCCGCGTTCGATGCCCTGTCGGACGTGCTTCCCGCCGTGGCCGGCACGGTGCGGACGATGGAGATCGACACGGCCCGCTGCGCCCACGCGGTGGACAGCGCCATGCTGGCCACGGACGTGGCGGACTTCCTGGTGCGGCGCGGGATGCCGTTCCGCGAGGCGCACGGCGCCGTGGGCAAGCTGGTGCGCGCCGCGGAGGGGATGGGATGCCCGCTGAGCGCCCTGCCGCGCGAGCTGTTCGTGCAGGTGAGCGGCGAGTTCGCGGACGCGGACCTGGATGCCCTGTTCGATGCCAGGGCGTCGGTGCAGGCGCGCGCCGCGGCGGGCGGCACGTCGTCCGCGTCCGTGCAGGTGCAGCTGGCGGAGCTGATCACGACGCTCTGAGACCTGGCGCCGGGGGGCGCCGCACGTGGAACGGCCCCGGGGAGATGGATTCTCCGGGGCCGCTCCACGTTTTCGCCCGGGACGCGGGTGGCTGCAGAATTCGGGGAGATGAACGAGAGCCCGCGGACGAGGAGGGCATCGACCTCCGCCACGCGCGGCTCCCGGCGTGCGAGGCGGATACGGGCCCCGGGAGACGTGCGTCTCCCGGGGCCCGCTGCTGCTTCACCGGCGTGCGTGCGCCGGGGACGGGGTCAGAAGCAGGGGACGGCGGTCAGCCGGCAATTGCGATCGCACCGGGGCTCGGTGGGGTACGCGATGGCGTTGGTGTAGCACTGCAGGCCGGGATTCCACGTGCAATCGTACTCGCCGGTATTGGCATGGGCCTGGACGGTGCCGCGCGTCTCCTCGGGCGCGCGCTCGGTGGGGAACGTCTGGACGTCCAGCGACTCGATCTTGAGCTTGAGCTGCTTCATCGTATCTCCCGGTGTAGAGGGGGGATGGAGTACTGACCCGCGCGAACCGGTTCCGGCACGGCGGGCAAACCCGCGGCGGGCGCCGCATACGCGACGAGCCCGGCGCGGAACATCTCGGCGAGCTGCGCACGCACGCGCCCGCGCAGCTCGGATGGGGGAACGTGGGTGAGGCCCAGCCCGTCCGCCGCCTGGTCCGCGCGGACGCCGTCCTCCAGCGCCCACAGCAGCCGCGCCGCCAGCGGCTCCAGCCGGCGCCGCGCCACGCCGCGCCCGTCGCGGTACACGGCGAACGCGGCAATCCCGGGCGCCGGCAGCGTTTCCGCCGGGGATCGCAGCCACGCGTCCCAGTCGTGCTCCGTGGCGACGAGCCGCGCGTACGGGTGCAGGACGAGCGGACGGGCCCAGTCCGGCGCCCCCCCCTGCACGTCGCGCCGCAGGGCATCGACGAAGGCGTCGCAGTGGTCCGTGCAGGCCTGGGCCAGCGCGTAGTGCGTCCCGTCCACGGCGGCCGCGTCCTCCAGCAGCGCCCGTAGCTCGCCGGGTGCGGCGTCGATGGCGGACTGGATGGCGGCCGCGGCGACGGCGGGCTCCGCGGCGTGCGGACCGGGGGGCGGCAGGCGGACGGGCGGCACGCGCGGATCGATCTGCCGCAGCCGCGCAAACGCCCGCAGCGTGCCGCCGAAGAAGCGGTGCAGGTAGTCCGACCGCAGCTCCGCCGCGCGCCCCGCCGTCTCCGGAGCGGCGTGTGACGGCGCGGCGGCCGCGGGAAACGGCGCATCGGCCGCCAGCAGGAGCATGGACGGCGTGGCGGGATCGTCCAGGCGCAGGTAGAACCAGCCGATCCCCGCCTCCCCCAGCATGAGCGTGGGGTCGCGGCCGGCGCCGGGCAGTTCGTCCGGCCAGCGGCGGCCGGCGCGGCCGTGCCGCTCCCATCCCATGCGGGCCAGCCGCTCCGCCTGCTCCGCCAGCCGCGGATCGTTCAGCACGGGCGCCGCCTGCAGCAGCACGTCCGCGTTCCCCATCACGCCGTGGCACAGGCACCAGCGCGCCCGGCCGTCGCCGTCCCGCAGCGACGCGGCCGTGGTGCGTACGGCCGCCCGCGCCTCGTCCAGGTACCGCGCGTCGCCCAGCAGCCGGTACGCGCGAAGCCGGGTCAGCGCGATTCCCGCGGCTCCATGGCACCACGTGCACATGAACTCCGGCGCGTACGGGGCGATCCCCTCGCCGCGCGCCACCCGCTCGCGCAGCGGCCCCATCCCGTCCGCGGCGAACACGTAGCTGGACAGCTCCGGGTGGCGCAGGTCGGGCCAGTTCTCCTCGCCCGCGTCGTAGAACTGGCGCTCGTACAGGAATGCCTGCTCACCCGCGTACCGGTACGCGTCGTCGCCGGTGGCCGCGTACAGCTCCAGCAGGGCGTGCCCCGCGCCGGAGCTGCCGTGCGCCAGTCCGCACAGGGGCCGCACGGAGGAAGGACGCGGGATCCCCCACGACCACCCCACCGTTTCGCGCACGCCCCGGCGCAGCAGGTGCTCGCCCAGCGCGCCCGCCACGCCGCCCGCGTCCTCCAGCCCGGGAACGCGCGACATCTGCAGCAGCGCGGGGATGGCCCCCGCCGCGCCGGCCACCACGTCGAGCCCCGTGTCCAGGTGCTCGCGGCCGCGCAGGCCGTGCACGATCCGCCGCGCCTCCGCGGCGAGGTGCTCGCGCTCCGCGCCCTCTCCCACCCGCGCCGCGGCGTAGGCCACGCCCACCCGCCCGGCGTGAAAGCCGAACGAAGCCTCGGGCAGCGTCTCTGCCCAGTCCAGCGCGTGCCGGACGGCGCCGGCCGCCGCGCGGGCGAAGCGGCGGTCCCCGGTGCGGCGGTGCAGCAGGTCCAGGAACAGCGCGATACCCGCCGTGCCGGAGTAGATGCTCCCGTCCGCCGGGGCCGTGCGGGCGGCGTCCTCGATGGAGCGCTGCGGCACCTGCCACGTGCACCCGCCGTCCTGCCACATCGCGCGCCGCACCAGGCGCGTGCCCATGATCCGGGCCGCGTCCGCGAAGCGTGTGGTGGAAGGACAGGGGGTTTCCATGGATGGATACGTGAAGCGGGGAGGTGCAGGAACGTGCGGATGGGGACATACCGCGCCAATGAACCGCACGCTTCGACCGAAAGGATCGATCCACAATAAGACGATATCGCTGGAGAGTCAATCTGCTTGGTCACGTAACGAGCGTTCCTGTACCGTCACCGGGACCAGATGAATCACACGCCCAGGCACGCTGCACCGATGCGGGGAGCACGCGATTCAGGGCCCCGGGACACTGTCCCCCGAAGCCCCGGGTCGTGTTGCTACGCCATCCTCCGCCGCCTCCCGCGTCTACGGGTCGAGGCATTTCTCGCGGTTCAGGGGCAGACGTGCTCGTCGCAGCTCCAGCAGCTTCCCCAGCAGCTGCGCCCGCAGGTGTAGTGGCAGTCCGACGCGTACGGGTCGCAGCTGCCGAACGTCTCCCCTCCGCAGGTCTCCTCGCAGGTATCGCTCGTTTCGCGCCCGAGTACGGTGCCCCGCGCCTCGGTGGCGGGATCGGTGGCGAAGGTCTCGACCTCCAGGTCTTCCAACTTCATCGACAGCTTGCGCATGCGGTCCTCCGGCATGGGATGCGGAATGCTCGTTCCGCATCCTGGATTGCACTCTTCCGATCGCAACCATCGGCCAGCGTCCCACATGATCGGCTGCATTCGGTACGCGAACGCCCGCAACGCGACAGGTGCCGGACACGGTGTTCGGCCGCTGGCCGTGTTCGCACGCCGTCTTCCACGGCTGTGCGGCGCGCTGATAGCTTCGCCGCATGCCAAAGCCGAGACCACGCGTCTACATCGAGACGACCATCCCCAGTGCGTATTACACGGGCCGGACGGACCCGGAGATGACGAAGCGCCACCTCGAAACGCGCCGATGGTGGGAGCTGGCCCTTCGATCCTGCGAGCTGGTGACGAGCGATACCGTGCGAGAGGAACTCGCGCGCGGTACGTCCGTGCACGTTGCTCCACGCCTGCGGCTGCTCGATCCGTTTCGGGTGCTTGAGGCACGAACTCCGGTGCTGGACACGGCGGCCATCTACATCGCCCAGAAGCTGATGCCGGCTGATCCGCTGGGGGATGCTCTGCATCTCGCACTTAGTTCGCACCATAAATGCGATGTGCTGCTCACGTGGAACTACCTTCATCTCGCCAATCGCACCAAATTGGATCGGATCAAACGGTTGAACGACCGGCTTGGGCTGTTCGTTCCGAAGATCCTGACACCGCGCGACATGCTGGAGGAGAACGTATGGGAAAGCGGACGATAGATCCTCTGCTCGAAGAAGTGGATGAGATGCGGCGAAAGATCATGGCCGAGCACGGCAACGACTGGCGGAAGGTGCTCGCCTGGTACGGAGAGCTGGATGAGCAGCGCCGCCAGCGCGAAGCTGCAGCACACACGCCCGACCCGTCCGGCAAACCGGCTGCCGCATGACTAGAGGTCGGCGATCTGCTGACGTGGATCGAATCAGGCGAGTCAACCAGTCTGCTGCGTGAGCCCAACAGGCGGAGCGGACGGTGACGCTCTGAGATAGGCGCCGGGGGCGCCGATGTTCAGGAGGGGGACGCATGAGCGAAGCGGGAGAACAAGGTTCTATGCCCAATGGCGCGGAAGAGATGAGCCGGCCCGGCATCACCGAAGCCGACGCGGCTAGTTTCAGGGTGATCGATGAGTACGTCGAACGCGCCCAGCAGTACCATGCGGAGCACGGTGTCTGGCCGCCGGATCCGCTCCTGGACGAGGTGGACGACATGCGCCGCCAGATCATGGCCGAGCACGGCAACGACTGGCGCAAGGTGCTCAATTACTACGTAGAGATTGGCAAGAAGAACCCCAACCGCGTGGTCCAGGCTCCGCGACCAGTCGGCGAGGAGCCTTCCGCTGGGTGAAGTCGGCGCCGCGTCCCGTATCCACGGGACCGCAGGGCGAGCAGGCGGAGCGGCGGCCACGCTCTGAGATAGGCGCCGGGGGGCGCCGCAACGGAACGGGGCTCCGGGAGATCATCCCCCGGAGCCCCGTTCTTCGTTTGTCCGTCGCCCGCTCGGATGGAACTTCGCGACTCCTGGCCACACCGATCATGTGCGTTCGGGCCGCCCCGGATGTCGACGAATTTCTTCGGCGCGCCGGCCCGCCCGTTGCGCCGGGGTGCGCGCGGGCGCAGACTGGGTCCGTCCACCGTTCGTCCAACCGCGCAGCGAGGCGCCATGGCCCGGCCGTTCTGGAGAATTCTCACCCTGCTCGCGGCGTTCGCGCCGGCGGCGGGGCTCGCCGCCCAGGCACCGGAGCCGCGGGTGTGGGACGCGCGCGCGGCGGCGTGGGGGGACGTGGGGCGGATGGCGGATTCGCTCGCCCGCTACGACGTGGTGTTCGTGGGCGAGCAGCACGACGACCCGGCCACGCACCGCCTGGAAGCCGCCCTGCTGGAGGCCTTGGGCCGGCGCACGCGCACGGTCCTGGTGTCGCTGGAGATGTTCGAGCGCGACGTGCAGCCGCTGCTGGACGAGCACGTGGCCGGCCGCGTGGCGGACTCGGCGTTCGCGGCGGGGTCGCGGCCGTGGCGCAACTACGACGTGGACTACCGCCCCCTGGTGCGGACGGCGGCGGCGCGGCGCTGGCCCGTGCTGGCCGCCAACGTGCCGCGCCCGCTGGCCTCCGCCGTGTCGCGCGGGGGCTGGACGGCGCTGGACACGCTGCCCGACGCGCACCGCCGCTGGTACGCCGCGCAGCGCGAGTGCGCGCCCCAGGGCGAGTACTTCCGCCGCTTCGGCGAGGCGATGGGAGGGATGGGCGGCCACGGCGCGGCGGGGGACACGGCGGCGGCGCGGGCCACGCTCGTCCGCTTCTACCAGGCGCAGTGCCTGAAGGACGAGACCATGGCGGAATCCATCGTCCGGGCGCGGCAGGCGTGGCCGGGGTGGATGGTGGTGCACTACAACGGCGCCTTTCACAGCGACCACCGGCTGGGGACGGTGGAGCGGCTGGCCCGGCGGCTTCCGGACGCGCGCATCGCCGTCGTGGCCGTGGTGCCCGTCCCCGACCCCGCCGCGGCCGATCCCGCGGCGCACGCGGGGCGCGGCGACTACATCGTCTTCGTACCGGCCCCGGCGGCCCCGGCGGCGCCATGACCGTGCGGAAGATCGTCGCGCGGCGGGACGAGGGGCTTGGCGCGCGCATCGTGCGGGCGGCGCCGCTGGTGTACGCGGCGGGGGCGGACGCGGCGCTGGACCGGCCGGGGCACGTGCGCGCGGGGAGCGGGCTGGCGTGGGTGGGGGGCACGCTCGTGGCCATCCAGGACGACGCCAACTTCGTGGCGCGCATCGACCCCGCGTCGGGGCACGTGCACCCCGTGCCGCTCCCCGCCGGCGAGGGCGGCCTGCGCCAGTTCGACGACGTGCGGGGCAACAAGCGCTTCAAGCTGGACCTGGAGGCGTGCGCGGCCGTGCCGGATCCGCAGGGGGGCGAGATGCTGCTGGCGTTCGGCTCCGGCTCGTCGTCGCGGCGCGAGCGGGTGCTGCGGATGGCGGATGCCGGCGCGCCGCACCCGCACGTGGAGCTGCGCGAGGCCATCACCTTCTACGCGCGGCTGCGGGACGCGGCGGACTTCAGCGGAAGCGAGCTGAACGTGGAGGGCGCGGTGTTCCGCGGCGGTCGCATCCTGCTGCTGAACCGCGGCAACGGCGCGGCCACGGACGGCCGCCAGCCCGTGGACGCCACCTGCGAGATCGGCTGGGCGGCGCTGCTGGCGTACCTGGACGGGCCCGGCGGCCATCCCGCGCCCGGCCCCGAATCCATCCTGCAGTACGACCTGGGGGAGATCGAGGGATCGCGCCTCACGTTCACGGACGCGGCGGCGTTCGGCGCGGAGCTCGTCTACACGGCCACGGCGGAGGCCTCGCCCAACGCCGTGGACGACGGCCCCGTGGCCGGCTCCGCGCTGGGCGTGATCGGCGCGGACGGGGAGGCGCGCTGGACGGAGCTGCGCAACGCGGACGGCGGACGCTTCGACGGCAAGGTGGAGGGCGTGGCGCGGGGGGCCCGGCCCGGCACGCTCTACCTGATCGTGGACCGCGACGATCCGCATCGACCGTCGGAGCTGTGCGAGGTGGAGCTGGGTGGCGACTGGCCGGCGTAGCCGATCGCCATCACCGGGATGAAAACGAACGGGGCTGCGGATCATCATCATCCGCGGCCCCGCTCGCGTATGCGCCGTCCCCGGGATCAGTACGGGCAGACGTTCGGCTCGGTGTGCCCGCAGGTCGGGTGGTCCGGGCACGACCAGCCGCAGGTGCCGCCGCACGACGCTCCGCAGGTCGCGTTGCACGAGGCGGGGCACGTGGCGTCGGCCGTGCAGCAGTCGGTGGGCCAGAGCGACGGGCACCAGTAGTCGAACGACGCGCCCTCCGAATCATCGAGCCCCCGCACGGTGCCGTGCAGCTCCACCGGCGCCGTGGCATCGAACGTATCCACCTTCAGCGCCCCCAGGTCCAGCTTCAGCTTTTTCATCGTCGTCTCGGGTGGGAGGGGATGGACGAGCGCCCCGGGATGGGACGGCGGGCGCCAGCATTCATCCCATCATATTGTCTTCAAATACACGCAAGCACAAGAGAAACGGCTGGTGGGCGCCTCCTCACGGGACGCGCCCACCGGTTTCCCGACGCGCCGCGGCCTACGCGCCGGCCAGGAAGGCGCGGGCGGAGGCCTCCAGCACGTCCACGGCGACGGGCATGCAGTCCTCGCACAGGTCGAAGCGGGGCGAGTGGTGGGGGTGCGTCATCCCTCGCGCCTCGTTGCGCCCCCCCACGAAGAAGTAGCACCCCGGCACCCGGGCCAGCACGTCGCCAAAGTCCTCGGCCGCCATCGTCCGCACGTCCGGATCGGTGCGTACGCGCCCGGCGCCCACCAGCCGCACGGCCTCGCGCCGCACGATCTCGGCGATGCGCGGATCGTTGACGGTCGGCGGGCCTTCGACGCGGTGCGTGAACGCGTACTCCGCGCCCATGGCCGCGCACACGCCGGCGATCACGCGCTCCACGCGCCCCGGCAGCTCCGCCAGCAGCGCGGGATCGAACGCGCGCACGGTGCCGCGCATCACGGCCGTCTCGGCGATCACGTTGTGCGCGGCGCCGGCGTGCATGGACGCCACCGTCACGACGGCCGGCTCCAGCGGCGGCACCGTGCGCGAAACGACACTCTGCAGGGCGACCACCACCTGGCTGGCGGCGTGCAGCGCGTCGATGGTCTCGTGCGGCATGGCGCCGTGCCCGCCGCGGCCGCGCACCGTCACGCCGAACTCGATGGCGCCGGCCATCTGCGGCCCCGCCACCACGCCCACGACGCCGCTCTCCAGCCCCAGCCACACGTGCAGCCCCATCGCGGCATCCACGCCGTCCAGCACGCCGGCCTCGATCATCCCCAGCGCGCCGCCCAGCCCTTCTTCCGCGGGCTGGAACATGTACCTGACCGTGCCGGCCCACTCGCCGCGCGACCGCGCCAGCCGCTCCGCCACCGCCAGCCCGACGGCCACGTGGGCGTCGTGCCCGCAGGCGTGCATCTTCCCCTCGACGGTGGAGCCGAAGTCGTGCGTGGTCTCCTCGTCCACGGGGAGCGCGTCCATGTCGGCGCGCAGCAGCAGCGTGGGCCCCTCGCCCGCGCCGCCGTGCAGGGTGCCGATCACGCCCGTCTCCGCGATCCCCGTGCGCACCTCGTACCCCGCCGCCCGCAGCCGCTCGGCCACGATGCCGGCCGTGCGGAACTCCTGGAACCCGATCTCCGGATGGCGGTGCAGGTCGCGGCGGGTGTGCACCAGCAGCGCGGTCTCGTCGGCGATGGTCATCGGCGGCATCTTCGTAAAACGCGTGTACCTGTGGGATCGCCATCAAGATAGAGCACGTGCGGAGGCAACGACAGTTTGAACGCATAGTTCGCGGAGTAATACCGACTCTTGCGATTGATTGTGCAGACGGAGCTTTACTGCTGTCACGCGGAACGCGGAGAACTGCGGAGACGACAACGGATTGGAATCACGATTGCTGTTGCTGTTCTCATCTGTTCTCCGCGCCCTCCGCGTCTCCGCGTGAGCCCCTCCTTGGAAGCCGGATTGCACAATCAACTCGGACATCCGGTATAAGACAGAGAGTACGGAGAGTAAGGAAAATCCCACTCTGCGTACTCATCCGTTCAACGCTGCGAACTCTGCGTTGAAATCGGCGGTCCTTCGTGCGCGGAAAGATCGTGGCTGCGCGCTTAGATCGCAGCCAGCGCAGGGGAAGAAGCGGATTCGCGGAAGACGGAGAAGAGGGCGGGATCGAAGAGGCGGCCGGCCTCGGAATCCATGATGCCCAGCGTCTCGTCGTGCGAGAACGCCTTGCGGTAGGGACGGTCCGTCGCGAGCGCGTCGTACACGTCGGCCACGCACAGGATGCGCGCGCTGAGGGGGATGTCCTCGCCGGCGAGGTTGCCGGGGTAGCCGCTGCCGTTCCACGCCTCGTGGTGGTGGCGCACCATGGGGCGCACGTCCCACGGGAACTCGATGTCCTCGATGAGCTCCACCCCCGCGTCCGGGTGCCGCTCCATCACCAGGCGCTCCTCGGGCGTGAGCGGACCCGGCTTGTTCAGGATCTCCTGCGGCACCACGATCTTGCCCACGTCGTGCAGCAGCGCGCCCATGCGGAACCACAGCAGCGTCCGCTCGTCGTAGCCCACGGCCAGGGCCAGCGCGCACGCCCGGTCCGCCACCCGCTCGCAGTGGCCCTGCGTGTAGTGGTCCGCGGACTCGATGGACTGGCCCCACAGCGACACGATGTGCAGGAACATCGACTCCAGGTCGCGCTGCCGGGCGCTCACGTCCGCCAGGTCGCGGCGGGCGTTCAGCCGGCTGAACAGGCGGTGCGCCCGGTTCAGCTGCCGCAGCGTGTCGCGGTGGCGGTGCCGCTTCCAGTGCAGCATGGCCAGCTCGCGCGCCGTCTCGGCGCCCAGCAGCAGCTCGCCGCGGTCGTCCGCGATGCGCGCGGCGGCGGAAAGGTGCGTGTCCGCCGCGACCAGGTCGCCCGTCTCGCGCGAGATCACGCCCAGGTGCTTGTGCGCCTCGGCCTGCCCGAACGCGTCGCCCAGGTCGCCGGCCAGGGCCAGCGCCTGCCGGGCCGCCGCGCCCGCCTCGCCCCAGCGCGCCCGGGCCACCAGCAGCTCCACGCGGTTGTTCTCCACCCGCAGCCGCGTCCCCGCGTCGCGCAGCTCCGCGCAGATGGCCAGCGCCTCGGCGTACGACCGCTCCGCCGCCCGCCAGCGCCGCTGGTCCGTGTACACCATCCCCAGGTTGTTGAGCGCCTGGGCCGCGTAGCCGTGCTCGCCCAGGGCGCGGTAGGCGTCCAGGCTGGCCCGGTACCGCTTGAGCGCGCCACGGTAGTCGCCGCGGATGTTGCTCAGGATGCCGATGTTCTGGTCCACCATGGCCAGCAGCGTGGCCTCGCCCGCACGCCGCGCCTCTTTGCGGGCGCGCATGTACAGCGCGTGCGCGTCGTCCAGCTCGCCGCGGGTACGCAGCACGTTCGCCAGCACGTTGAGCGAGTGGGCCAGCGACGGGCCGTGCCCCGCCCCCTCCGCGACCTGCAGGGCCGCCGCCGCCGCGTCGCCGGCCGCGTCCAGGTCTCCCGAATCCAGCCAGCACCGCGCCACCCAGCGCAGCAGCGAGCACGCCAGCGGCGCGTTGCCGGTGCCGCGCAGGCCGTACAGCGCCTCCTCGTACAGCGCGGCCGCCACGTCGCGGTGCCCGTCGCGCTCGGCGGACTGGGCGCGCGCGATCACCTCGGCGATCTGCGGCGGGACGTCGGTGATGAGGGACATCAAACGGAGAGCGGATGCACCGGGGGGCACGCTCGCGCCAGGAGCTGGGCGTGCCTGTTTCCAGGATGATGAAGGCCGGAAAGCCTGTCGTACGAAGCGTACATGAATCGTCGTTTACTAACGCCTGAAGGGCCGTGCCCGCGCCGGACCCGGCCCCTCGGCATCCTTCCGCGCCGGCTCTCCGCGCCTCAGCGGCCGGACGGGATCCGGTTTCCGGATGCGCTGATGTATCCGCTCCGCCGTCCGCTGGATGCGATGTAGGTGGAGAAGTGGTCTACGGTGAACTGCATCTTCCACCCGGTCACGTCTACCGTCGTGGGCCGCGTCTCGCGCACCCGCGCCGTAAGCCCGGAAAGGGCGGCCAGGTCCGGCAGGTACGCGCCCTCCAGCGTTCCGCGCAGCGCGGGGTCGCCGAACACGGCCGTGCCGCGCAGCTCCTGCGTGATGACGGGGGATTTCCGGAACGTGAGCCCGTGCGGCGCGAAGACGTATCCCACGGCCGTCCCCGGCAGCGCCGTCACGGAGATGGGCGTGGGCAGGCGGACGGCGTTGGGCGGGAACTCGATGGAGAAGCCCGCCTCCGGGATGCTGAGCGTGCCGCCTTCCCGGCCGATGATCCCCGCCGCCGCAAAATTGTGCAGCAGGGGTGCGGATCGCTGCAGAACGTCCACCTCCAGGGCGGGGTCGAACAGCTCCAGGACCGGTGCACTCGTGCGGATGAGCCCCGAGGGCTGCGTGGATTCCGTCCCGCACGCGGCCAGCAATGCCAGGGCCGGAAGGAACAGGCGAAGGTGCTTCAGCATGGAAATCTCGCTCCGGAAATCATCGAGCCGACACGCGGTTTGAATCCCGAGGGCGCAAGAAGCGCGCCGATCTGCTCCCTAGGCCGTAGCAGATCGCAGGGCGGGTTGGGACGGCTCCGGATGCGCCACCGCGTCCGCCGCTCCGTGCGGATCCATCCCTCCGTGGACGAGGCCGATTCCGTTCAGCGCCAGCCGGCGCGCGGCGCGGGCGGCATCTCCGTCCGCGCCCTCCGCCTCCCACTCCGCGTGCGCCGCGAGCAGGGCCGCCTCCAGCGCGCGGCCCAGCGTCAGCGCGAACCGGCGCGCCCCCGACTCCACCTCGTCGCGCCCGGCGCGTAGGGCATCCTCCAGCCACGCCGCCGCCCGATCGACCGCGCGGACGGCGGCCTCCGCCACGGGGACGAGATGCGGGTCACGCACCCGCGCCGCCAGCCGCAGGACCTCCGCGCGCACGGGCTCCAGGGTCTCTACGGATTGCGTGGCGCCCGCGGACTGCATGGCCCGCAGCGCATCCAGCGACAGCACGTTGGTGGTCCCCTCCCAGATGGAAAGGACCTGCGCGTCGCGGAGGAGGGTGGGGATCCCCGTGTCCTCCACGTATCCCGCCCCGCCGAACGCCTCCACCACCTCGCTGGCGACCATCACGCCCTGCCGCGCCGTCGTCAGCTTGGCGAGCGGCGTCAGCACGCGCAGGAGGGCGCGGCCGGCATCGTCCAGCTCGCCCGCCTCGTGCGCGCCCAGCAGCTCCACCACGCGAAAGGTCAGGTGCAGCGCGCCCATCCACTCCGCGCGCAGGCCGGCCAGCGTGTCCGCGTGCAGCGGCTGCCGGGCCAGCGGCGCGCCGAACGCCATCCGCCGCGCCGCGTAGTCGTCCGCCAGGGCCAGGCCGCGCCGCATCAGGGCCACGGCGCTCACGGCGTTCCACGTGCGCGTCACGTTCAGCATGGGCGCAATCCCCCGCACGCCGTCCGAAAGCCCCCCGACGGGCGTGGCCGGCGTGCCGTCCAGCGTGAGCTCCGCCGTGGGCAGCTTGCGGGTGCCCAGCTTGTCCTTCAAGCGGTCGATGCGGATTCCCCTCAACGTTCCGGCCCCGTCGCGCGTCTCTATGAAGAAGAGCGCGAGCCCCCGTCCCCCCGGCGGGTTGCCGGCGGGCCGCGCCAGGGTGAGCGCCATCTGCGAGGTGGCGGCCGAGGTGAACCACTTGCGGCCGTGCAGCCGCCACTGCCCCGCCTCGTCCTGCAGCGCCATCGTCTCGGTGCCGCCCACGTCCGATCCGCCCGTGGTTTCCGTCATCCACTGGCCGCTCGTCCAGAACGCGGCCGGGTCGCGGCTGGTGAGGTGCGGGACGGCCCGATCGATGAGGGGCTGGTTGCCGGAATCCAGCAGCACGCGCGCGGCACCGTCCGTCATGGCCAGCGGGCAGGCGTAGATGTCCGTGGACGGGGTGAAGAGGTACGCCAGCGCGAACTGGTGGATGCGGGAGAAGCGGCCGTGCGCGCGCTCGTACGCCGTGGCGACCACTCCGTGCTCCGCCGCGATGCGCTCCGCCGTGCGCCACAGGGGCGTGAGCTCGATGCGGTCGATGCGGTTGCCCCATGCGTCGAACTGCGTGAGCACGGGCTCGCTCAGCCGGTCCGCCAGCTGCGCGGGATACAGCTCGGCGGAAAGGCGCCCCATCTCGCGCAGCGACGGCTCCACGTCCGCCAGCACCTCCGCCGGGAGCAGATGCGCGAGCAGCGACCGGAGCGCGCGGTCTTCGTCGAACTGGTTGAGGAGCGCGGGCGGCGCCTGCGTAAAGCTCATGGACGGAGGGAGCGGGGGGGACGGATGCGATGCCGAACGATAGGCGCGCGGCGGCGGCGGGGGCAATCGAGTTCGATCCATCCGCTGATACGGATGCGGAACGGATCGCGCCTCGTCGCGGCGGCGGGGCCCGGGAGCGCCCCCACCCGGGCTCGTGAACCTCGCCCACCCTCCCCAAAAACCCCTGGGGGAGGGTCGATCACAGGCGGGTTTGGCCTCGGCAGGCGACAGATGGGCGGCAGGGCGGTAGATTCACGGGGCGCGCACCGCGGAGGTACGGGCGAGTACCTTCCCCGCCGGCTGCCATCCGCGTTCCGTGATGCGTTTCTCCCTCCCCCGCGGTGTGCGGGGAAGGGCCGGGGAGAAGGACACTTCGCCGCTGGCGAGATCCATCCATTTCCCGCACGGGGAAAGCCCGGCCTCCTCAGGCTTCGCGAAACCGGGCGATCCGGGGCTGATGCGGTAGCAGGGGAAGGCGCATGGCCACAGGAAGTTGTGCAAGGTTCGTTGCAGTTTGGCCCGCACGAAACGGCGCGGTGGACGCTCGGGCGAACCCCTGCGCCGCTGCGCGGTACAAAGGGCGTCACGATCCCCCCGCCCGGTTTTTGCAGCACCGTGGAACCGCACGCCAGCAAAGGCTTTTCTGATATGAGCTCCGTTGCCGTCCTCCTCGTGGAGGACAACGAGGACAATCGTACCATCTACACCACGATCCTGCGGCACTGCGGGCACGAGGTGGCCGAGGCCGCCACGGGTGAAGAGGGCATTCGCCTTGCGCGCGAGCTGCGGCCGGGAGTGATCCTGATGGACGTGGCCATGCCGGGCATCGACGGGTGGGAGGCCACCCGCCGCCTCAAGGCCGACCCGGAGACGGCGCACATCCCCGTGGTGGCCCTCACGGCCCACGCCATGGCCGAGGACCGGCAGCGCGCCGTGGACGCCGGCTGCGAAAGCTACCTGGCCAAGCCCGTGGAGCCCCGCAAGGTCGTCGAGGAGGTGGAGCGGCTCCTGGCCCGCTACGCCGCCGCCGCCGCCGAGTAGCGACACGCCCCGGACTCCCCGTCCGGGGTGGAAGGTTCTGCGTTAAAGCGTTATATTCCAACGATCCAGACCCGCGGGGCGCTCGTCCAGGCGCCCCGTGATCTTTCCTGCTTCACCCTTCCCGTCAGTTCCCTGGCGAACACCCCGCGAGCGGCCGGACGCGTTTCCGTGCGCCCGCGGGATCTTGCGTGACTCACCCCCATCCAGCGACACACCCATGCAGCGATTCTTTACCCGCGCGGCCCTCCCGGCGCTCGTGCTCGTCCTTGCCGCCGCGTGCGGCGAGAACCCCGGCGCCACCGAGACGGTGGTGGAGCAGGGACCCGTCAGCTTCGTCATCGTCTCCGGCAACAACCAGACGGGCGCCGCCGGCGAAGAATTGCCGCAGCCCATCGTGGTGCAGGCCGTGACTCCGGCCGGCGCCCCCGCTCCCGGGCGCCACGTCGGCTTCTTCGTCATGGCCGGCGGCGGCGCCATGTACGTGGGCGGCGGCGTGAGCGACGCCAGCGGGATCGTGAAGGACTACTGGACGCTGGGCCGCGTGGCCGCCGACTCGCAGCGCATCGAGGCGCGCAGCGTGGACCCCGCCACGGGCGCCAAGCAGGTGTTCGGCGTGTTCCGCGCCACCTCCGTGGCCGGCGCGCCCGCCGGCACGGTGCCCGTGACGGTAGCGCCCGGGAACGGGTGGAGCGGCACCGTGCGCAGCCAGATCCTGGATTCCATGCGCGTGGCCCTGGTGGACCGCTTCAACAACCGTGTAATGCAGTCGGGCGTGACGGTGCAGTGGATCGCCAGCCACGGCGGCAACGTGACGCAGACCAGCGGCACCACCACCACGGACGCGCAGGGCATTACCCGCACGATGTGGCGCCTGGGCAGCGTGGCCGGGTGGCAGACCCTGTCCACCTCCGTGGGCGGCTTTCCGGCCAAGCCCATGTTCGGCGCCACGGCCCTCGCGGGCCCGCCGGCCATCATCGACATCGCGGCCGACAGCGTGCACATGTCGTCGTTCGGCCGCGTGCCGGTCACCATCACGTCCACGGACCAGTACGGCAACCCGGTGCCCTACACGCTGCAGTCGCTCACGTCCGGCGTGGTGTACGTGGACGGGACGGGCACCAGCTTCTACATCGGCGGCAACGGCAAGGGCTACTTCGTGGCCAGGTCCGGCACCAAGGCCGACACGGCCGTCGTGACGGTGCAGCAGGTGGCGGCGTCCATCATCTTCCGCACGCCGTTCCCCACGTCGGTCAAGGTGGGCGGCACGGTGGCCATGAACTGGTTCTCGCTCATCCGCGACTCCAGCACCGCCGCCATGCAGGGCGTGACCAACGCGTGGACGTCCAGCAACCCGGCCGTGGCCTCGGTGAGCGCCAACGGCACGGTCACGGCGCATGCGCCGGGCACGTTCACCATCACCGTCAGCAAGGACGGGGTGACGCGCGTGTCGCCGTCCATCACCGTCACGCCGTAGCGGCTCGCCCGCTGTGAAACTGAGCCCGTCCGGCGGCACCCAGCCGCCGGACGGGCTTTTTCGCATCCACCGGCCCCGTCCGTCGCCCGCGATGTGCCCCGCGCGGCCTTTCGCGCACCCGGCCCGCGCTGTAGCGTGCATCCATCGACAGCGGCGAGGGCGAACCGAACGGGAGGCAGGGGATGGAGGTGTTCACGGAGGAGTGGTGCGCGGCCTGCTGCGAGCAGCTGAACGCGCGCGCAAGCTATCGCGAGGCCGCGGCCGGGTGGCAGGGTGCCGTGGTGCTGGTGATGACGGCGGACCCGGCGCACGGCATCGAAGCGGAACGGGCCGTGTGGATCGACCCGCACCTGGGCGTGTGCCGCGGCGCGCACGTGGCCACGGACGCGGACCGCGCATCCGCCACCTACGTGCTGCAGGCCGATCCCGCCGGGTGGAAGCGGCTGCTGGCGGGCGAGGCGGATCCCGTCTCGTCCATGATGACGGGCAAGCTGCGCCTGACCCGCGGCAGCCTGTTCGCCCTGGCCAAGTACGCCGGGGCCGCGCGGGAGATGGTGCTCGCGGCCGGCGAGGTGGGCGGCACCTTTCCCGCCCCCCGCAGCTGATCCGGATCCATCCCTCCCGTCCTCCATCCCGATCCGCACCGGAGCCCGCATGGCCGTCGCCTACCGATCCACCAGCCCCCAGGGGCTCGACCACCGCCTGCCGCCCATGCGCCTGTGGCACAAGGCCAAGCGGCTGGGCGTGTGGGACCCGCGCGACGTGGACCTCACGCAGGACGCGTCGGACTGGCGCGCGCTGGACGACGAGCAGCGCGACGTGATCCTGCGCCTGACCGCGCTCTTCCAGGGCGGCGAGGAGTCCGTGACCATGGACCTGCTGCCGCTGATGATGGTGGTGGCGCAGGAGGGGCGGCTGGAGGAGGAGATGTACCTGACCTCGTTCCTGTGGGAAGAGGCCAAGCACGTGGAGGCGTTCCGCCGCTTCCTGGACGAGGTCGCCGTCGAACGGACGGACCTGACGCGCTTTCACGGCCCCCTGTACCAGCGCCTCTTCGGCGAGGAGCTGCCGGCGGCCATGGGGCGGCTGCGCACCGACGCGTCGCCCGTGGCGCAGGCGGCGGCGTCCGTGACGTACAACATGATCGTGGAGGGTGTGCTGGCCGAGACCGGCTACCACGGCTACGACCGGATGCTGCGGCGCAACGGCATCATGCCTGGGATGCAGACCATCATCGGCCACCTGCGGCGGGACGAGGCGCGGCACATCGCGTACGGCGTCTTTTTCCTCTCCCGCCTCATCGCCGAGCACGGCGACGAGGTGTGGAGCGCCGTGGAGGAGCGGCTGAACGAGCTGCTTCCGCTCGCCATGGGGATCGTGGGCGAGGTGTTCGAGCCCTATTCCGTCCCCCCGTTCGGGCTGCAGATCGACGAGTTCGCGGACTTTGCCATCGGGCAGTTCGGCAAGCGGGCGGCGCGGCTGGAAAAGGCGCGCGGGCAGACGCTGGCCGAGGTGCTGGGAACTCCGCTGGAGACGGAAGAGGCCGGGGTGGACGGCGGCGCGGCGGACGAGGCGCTGGCGGAAGGGGCCGCGGCGTGAAGCTGAACCGCAGGGACCTGTTCCGCCTTCCCTTCTCCGCCGCGGAGGAGGCGCTGGAGCCCGTGCACCGCCGGCCGCAGCCCGCGCCCGGCTCGGAGCCGGGCGTGCTGGTGTCGGAGCCCGGCGCCGCGCCGCCCTCCATCCAGGTGATCGCGTACGGGCCGCTGGAGTTCACGGAATCGCCCGTGCGCGACCTGGAGCTGCTGCGGCAGATGCGCGGCAAGTGGCCCGTGCTGTGGGTGAACGTGGACGGCGTGGCGCACGGGCCCACCCTGTCCGCCATCGGCGAGATCTTCGGGCTGCACCGGCTGGCCCTGGAGGACCTGGGCGACGTGCAGCAGCGCAGCAAGGTGGAGCAGTACGACGACCACCTGTTCGTCATCACCCGCATGGCGCGGCTGACCCCGGCGCTGGACCTGGAGCAGATGGCCGTGTTCCTGGGCCCGGACTTCGTCGTCACCTTCCAGGAGCGTCCGGGGGACCCGCTGGAGCCCCTGCGGCAGCGCATCCGCGCGGGGCGGGGGCGCATTCGCCACAACGGGCCGGACTACCTGGCCTACTCCGTGGTGGACACCATCGTGGACCACTACTTCCCCGTGGCCGAGGCGTACGCGGACCGCCTGGACGAGCTGGAGGACGAGATCGTCCACCGCCCCACCCGGGCCACGATGACGCGGCTGCACGGCGCCAAGCGCGAGCTGATGGCCCTGCGGCGCGCCGTGTGGCCCATGCGCGACGCGCTCAACGCCCTGGTGCGCGAGCCGGGCCCGTTCGTGTCGCGCGATACGCTCGTGTACTACCGCGACACGGCGGACCACTGCTTCCAGGTGCTGGACCTGGTGGAGACGTACCGCGACCTGGGCTCGTCGCTCACGGACCTGTACCTGAGCACGGTGAGCAACCGCATGAACGAGATCATGAAGGTGCTCACGGTGTTCGCGGCCATCTTCATCCCCCTGGGGTTCATCACGGGCATCTACGGGATGGACGTGGAGCACCCGCGCCGCGCCTGGTGGTGGAGCCTGCCCTTCGTCTTCGCGCTGATGGGGATTGCCGCGCTGGGGCTGCTCGCGTGGTTCGCGCGGAAGGGATGGCTGGGGAAGGACGAGTAGCGGCGGGGGATGGAAGGGGGATGGATGAAGATCCTGCCATGAGGCGGGCATCCGTCCTGAAGGCTGGGACCCTGCCCTGAGGCTGGCATCCGTCCTGAGCGGCTGAAGCCGCCGCAACGACTGCGGAAAGCCTCACAAACTGCGTGAGGCTTCAACAGCGCCGGAGGCTGAGCCCGGTCGGCGCGGCGGTAGTGGGTGCCGGCATCGGGAAGAGAGAGGCCGAGGGGCGGATGGATGAGAATCGTGCCATCCAGCCGGCATCCGCCCTGAGCGGATGAATCCGCCGCAACAACTGCGGAAAGCCTCACAAACTGCGTGAGGCTTCAACAGCTCCGGAGGCCGGGCCCGGTCGGCGCGGCCGTAGTGGGTGCCGGCATCGGGAAGAGGGAGGCGGAGGGGCGGATGGATGAGAATCGTGCCATCAGGCCGGCATCCGTCCTAAGCGGATGAATCCGCCGCTGGGAAAGCGGTAAGCCCTGTCTCGCGCCGAGGCGCGACACGAACAGGGCTTCAACAGCGCAAAAGCAACTCGTGTCAGGGCTCCAACGACCAGACGGCCGCGGCAATGCGCCGCGGCCATCCGTCGTTTCGCAAGTCCGCCGGAGCGTCAGGGCCCGCTGCGGCAGACGCACCGTCCATCGAGACAGAAGCCGTAGTTGGCCCCCATCTGCGTGACGCACCAGTAATCGCACGTGGAGCACGAGACGCCGGGACCGCTGCCCGCGAGGGGCGCCGCGGTCGCGAACGCCTGCCGCGCGCCAAAGCTCAACGCCAACGTGACCGCCAACGACAGCAGCAGCCGGATTGCCTTGTCTCTCATGACGCCTCCGGAAGTGGATGGATGGAGAGTGTGCCTCCCATGGTAGCGCTCCACTGCATCTCGCGCAACAAAGTGCGGCGGAATATACATGGACGGCGCACGCACGGGTACGGCGGGGATGGGCGCTGCGTCCATCCCCGTCCCGCACGGTCAGCAGTTGGCGCAGGTCTTTTGGCCGCAGGTCGGCTGGTTCGGGCAACTGGGAAGCCAGCTGCACACGAATTCGGTCGCCTCGCGGCCATGCACGGTTCCCCGCTCGGTTTCGCCTGCACCGGCGGCGAACGAATCCACCTTTAGCGAGTCCAGCTCCAGGCGCAGCTTTTTCATGGTGGCATCCTCCTGCGGATGGTGAGAAACGCCGCGGTCTCCGAATCCAGGTGGAGCGGGTGGACCGCCGGGATCGGCGGAATCACGCCGTCACATCAAACCGCGACGTCCTGAAAGAAGCGGCAATGATCCTCCGGCGCAAGGGTGGGCGGGCCGGCTTGGAAGCAATGGAGGCTGACGGGGAAGCGGCGGGCGAGTGGACGGATGGATGTCGTGCCGTTGGCATGCACCCGTCCTGAGCGGCTGAAGCCGCCGCAACAACCGCGGAAAGCCTCACAAACTGCGTGAGGCTTCAACGGCTCCGGATGCGGAGCCCGGTCGGCCGAGCCGGGACGGTGCACCAGCCGGCAGATCCTTCGGTCGCGCACGAGGCCCGTGCTCGGGCGGGTTCTCGGCGGCGCTCCCTCAGGAAGTAGAGGAGTCGCGCGGCACTCGCCCGTGCCGGACCTGTCGGCGAAGGCCGACATCACGTTTTCGGTGCCGCGAATTCATTCGCCGGGCGGCCCTGCCCCCGCACGCATCCCGCCCCACTCCCCACCGCCCGTCCGGCCCGCCCTACGGCTGCGTATTCCCGCCCGGCGCCGGGGCCGTCGCCGGGGCACCCGCCTCGGGCACCAGCGACACCTGCACGTAGCGCGAGCGATCGAGATAACGGCGGGCGGCGTCGCGGACGCGCTCCACCGTCAGGGTGGCGGAGAGCGGCGCATCGTCGATCATGCGCACGTCCCATCCCATGCGGTCGTACGCCATCAGCTGGCCCATCCAGAAGTCGTTCTCCCGCAGCGACGTCTCCTTGGACCGGCGCGACGCCTCGCGCACCTTGTCCAGCTCGTCGCGCGTGGGCCCTTGGGCGCGCATGCTGTCGATCACGGCGAACACCACCGCCGTGAGCTCGTCCACCCGCTCCGGCGCGGAGCCAAAGCTCACGCTTACGGAGTAGCGCGGATACGGGTCGCGCGCCACCCCGCCGGAGACGGACACGCCGTACGTGCCGCCCAGGTCCTCGCGCAGCCGCTCGCGCAGCCGGATCTGCAGCGCCTCGGCCAGGCCGGTGGCCTCCACCGTGGCCTCGCGCGAGAACTCGGCGGGGCCCGTAAAGACGAGGGCCGTGCGCGCACGGGGCTCCATGCCGCGCCGCACCGTCCGCCGCACCACGCCGGAGGGCGGACGGATGCCGGGGTCGCGCCGCTCCTCGCGCGCGGCGGTGCCGGGGAGCGAGGCCAGGTACGTCTCCGCCAGGGGCCGCAGCGAATCCGGATCGAAGCGCCCCACGAAGTAGAAGGTGAAGTCGCCCGCGTTCTCGAACCGCTGGCGGTAGATGGCCAGCGAGCGGTCGATGTCCAGCGTATCGAACGTGGCCGCCGAGAAGGGGCGCGTGCGCGGGTGGCCCTGCGACAGGATGGCGTTCAGCGTGTCGTTGAAGGCCGACTCCGGCGTGACGCCGCGGTTGCGCAGGGCCTCGCGGCCGCGCTGCAGGTAGCCCGTCCACGCCGCCGTGTCGCGCCGCGGCTGGGTGAAGTACAGGTGCACCAGCTGAAAGAGCGTCTCCACGTCGCGCGGCGCGGCGAACCCGTTCATCCCCTCGGCGTAGTCGCCCACGTTGGGGCCCACGGACGCCGCCTTGCCCGTGAGCCGCTTCTGCAGGTCCGTGAGCGACAGCTCGCCCACGCCGGCCAGCTGCACCGCCGCCGTGGCCGTCTGCCCATAGCGGTAGGCGCTGTCGGGGAGCAGCGACAGGCCGCCGGGGCTGGTGGCGGCGAACAGGATCTCGTCGTCCTTGAAGTCCGTGGGCTTGAGGACGACCCGCGCGCCGTTGGAAAGCGTCCAGCGGATGACGCCCACCTCCGTCACCGAGTCCGCTTCCACGATCCGTCCCGGCGCCGGCGTCCGCGCCAGCAGCGGCGCGTCGGACAGCGTCTCCGTGTAGGCGGCCACGTCCGCGCGCGCGGCGGAATCGGCCACGAACGCCAGGCGCGCCTCCGTGGTCCGCGGCAGCCCCTCGCGCGCCGGCCCGGTGACCAGCACCACGCGGTCGCGGTGCGCGGCAAAGCGGCGGGCGGCCTCGTTCACCTCGTCCAGGGTGATGGCGGGGACGAGGGCGGTCTGGACGGCGTAGTCGTCCTCCACCGTGCGCAGCCTGCCGCGGCGCAGGAAGTTGTCCGCGTACTGGCCGGCGAACTGGCCCGAGGTGGTGCGGGCGCGCTCGGCATGGATCTGCTCCCACACGCGCAGGATCTCCGCCTTTTCGCGCTCCAGCTCCGCCGCCGTAAAGCCGTGCCGCGCCGCGCGCTCCACCTCGGCCACCAGGGCGGCCAGCCCGCGCTCGGCGCCGCCCTCGGCCACGGCGGCGTTCAGCACGAAGGTCTCCAGGGGGCGCAGCGAGGCGCCCTGGTACGAGCCCACGTCCAGGAACGGCGCGTCCGGCTGCAGCGAGATCTCGTTCAGGCGGTCGCCCAGCAGCCCGGAGTACATTCCCTCCACGATGCCGCGCCGCATGTCCGCCAGGGTGCTGTCGGGGCGGTCCGGGATCATCCAGTTGATGCTCACCTGCCCGCGCGGCAGCTCCGGGTCCACCGTGACCATGTAGCGCACGCTGTCGGGGAACGGCAGCGTGGTCTCCGGCCGCACCGTGGACGACGCGTATGCGGGCACGGTGCCGAACTCCGCCTGGATCTTTGCCTCCACCTCGCGCGGGTCGAAGTCGCCCACGGCCACCACGGCCATCAGGTCCGGCCGGTACCACCGCTCGTAGAAGCGCCGCAGCGTCGCGGGCCGAAAGCTCCGCAGCGTGGCCGTGTCGCCGATGGGCAGGCGCTCGGCGTAGCGCGATCCGGCGAAGAGAAAGGGGAACTGCCGGTCGCTGATGCGCCCGCCGGCGCCGCGGGTGAGCCGCCACTCCTCCACCACCACGCCGCGCTCGGCCTCGATCTCCGCGGAATCCAGGGAGATGTCCGCGGCCCAGTCGCGCAGGATCTGCAGCCCCGTGTCCACCACGCCCGCGCTGTCGGTGGGCAGCTGCAGCATGTACACGGTCTCGTCGAAGCTCGTGTACGCGTTGATGTCCGGGCCAAACCGCATCCCCACGCGCTCCAGGTAGTCCACGATCTCGTGCTTCTGGAAGCGGCGCGTGCCGTTGAAGGCCATGTGCTCCAGGAAGTGCGCCAGCCCGCGCTGGCCGGGCTCCTCCAGCACGGAGCCGGCGTTCACCACCAGGCGCAGCTCGGCGCGGGCGCGCGGCTCGGCGTTGCGGCGCACGTAGTAGGTGAGCCCGTTGGGCAGCACGCCCCGGATGACCGACGTGTCGCCCGTCATCGCGACGGCGGGCTGCACCACCTGCGCTTCGGGCGATTGGGTGGATGACGACGGCGCGGGCACGACGTCCGCAACGGGATCGGCGGATGCGCACGCGGCCAGGAAGGCGACGAGCGGCAGGGCGCGGAAGATACGCATGGACAACGAGATCCGTGGGATCAAGGGCATTCGGTTTCGGCGGATGAATCGGCCGCGAACGTGGTACGATGCAGGGCGGTGCGGGTTCCGTTCCAGGGGCGGGGGAGGTGAGGGAAGGAATCGAAGCGCAGGGCGCAGGGAGGCGGCCTTCGAGCCAATGGAGCAAGGCCCCGCCTGAGCGGCTAAAGCCGCCGCTGGGACTGCGATAAGCCCTGTCTCGCGCTGACGCGCGTTGCGAACAGGGCTTCAACCGCGTAACGGCAACAGCTTCCGCGATGAGGCCGCCTTCCAAGAGCCGGCCGTGGCACCCCGTCCGCCCCACCGGCCACACCCCGTCGAAGTATACACCCTCTCCCACGCAGTTTGTGGGAGAGGGTGGGCGAGGTTTACGAGCCCGGGTGAGGGCCCCTCTACTTCGCCAGGTTCACGTTCACGAACTCGTCCTCGCCCGTGACGTCGCGGACGACGTGGTCGCGCAGCCAGTCGGGGAGCGCGACCTCGTGGTCCTCGGACGGCAGCTCGATCTCGGCGAGCACGAGCCGGCGATCGCGAAAGCGGTCGATCTCCCACGTCAGGTCCCCGTCCGCCACGCGGTAGCGCAGCTTGCGGACGCGGCGGCCCTTGGTCAGCGGCCACAGGCGGCGGAAGGTGGCCTCGTCCGCCTCTTCCTCCACCTCCACGCGGCGGATGCCGGAGCCCAGTTTGACCGTGCGGTAGTAGCGCGCCGGCTCGCCCCGGCGGCGCACGCGGCGCACGCGCTCCTGCAGCCGCGTGCCCGGCAGGTAGCCCTGGGCGATGTCCGTACGGACGGCGCCCTCCGGCAGCGAAGGCATGCGCATCAGCAGGTACTTGCGCTCGATCTCCACGTCCTCGCCCGCGCCGGGGCCGCGGAGCTGCGCGGCCAGGGCGTGCACCTGCGCGAAGAAGTCGTCCCCGCGGCCGCCCAGCCACTCGCCCTCCACGTCCGTGTACAGCCGCTCCGTCTCGGCCACGGCGGCCGCCGCGAGGGCATCCAGCCCGGGAAGGACGGCCGGCTCCGGCGCGGGATCGGAGGCCTCGGCCTTGGCGCGTTCAGCGGCGAGCAGCTGGCCGGCCACGTAGGCGTCGTGCATCTGCCCCAAAACGTCCTGCAGCTTCTTGATGCGCTTGACGACGATCCGCGCCGCCTCCACGTCCTCGGCGAACGGCTCCAGCAGGTAGCGCAGCCGCTTGGCGTCGATGCGCCCCTCGTGCAAAAGCTCCTGCTCCTCGATGGACGACACGCTGTTCAGCGCGGCCTGCAGCACGTCCGCGTGCTCCACGGCCAGGTCGGCCACGGCGCCGCCCATCCGCGGCTCCTCGCGGGGCTCGCCGGCCGTCACGCGGGCGGCGTACCACTCCAGCCGCTCCGTCAGGCGCTCGCACTCCCGCTCGAAGTCGCGGGCTACCTCCTCGCGCAGCCCGGCATCCAGCTTGGCCTGCCGCTTCCGCAGCCGCGCCAGGAGCCAGTCCAGCCCCGGCACCTGGTCCTCCGCCAGGCCGCCGCGGCGGTCGTCCATCCACCCGATCATCACCTCGCCGTCACGGGCGTCGCCCGTGGCGTGGGCCAGCTTGCGCAGCCGCTGCCGGTCCTTGCGCCCGATGCCGCCCTCCAGGTGGGCCCGGTACGCGCGGACGGTGCTGCGCAGCCGGCGGATGGCCACGCGAAAGTCGTGCAGGGCCTCCACGTCTTCCGCGTCGTCCAGGCGCACGCGGGCGGCCTGGGCCTCGTCCAAAAAGTGGAGGGCCAGCCAGCGGGCCGCGCGGGGGGCCGCCAGCTCCAGGAGCGCGCCGCCGCCCTTCACCGGTCCTTGCCCAGCGAGCGGAGCAGCCGGGGCGGCAGCGCCCACGACAGCACCGCGTTGCCCCCGGCCGGCGGATCGTCGAACTCCAGCAGCACGGCGCCACCCTTCTTGAAGTCCACGAACGAGTCGTTGCGCCCCGTCAGCAGCCAGCCGACGAGAAAGCCCAGGTGCGGCTCGTGCCCCACGACGGCCACGGTGTCGCCCAGCTGGTGGCTGCGCAGCCACCCCAGCAGCTCGTCCGGCCGCCGCTCGGGCGAAAGCTCGTCCACCGTGCGGCTCTCCAGGCCGCCGTACTCGCGCGACACGATCTCCGCCGTCTGCGCGGCGCGCAGCAGGGGCGACGTGGCCAGCACGTTCAGCCTGGGCACGATCCCCTTCAGCCCGCGGACGCCGGCCTTCATCCTCTTGCGGCCGTCGTCCGTCAGGGGGCGCCGGGCGTCCGGCTGGCCCGTGACGGCAAAGGCATCGCGCTCCTCGGCGACGGCGTGGCGAATCACCAGCAGCCTCATCTCGTCCTCCTCGTCATCCTCATCCCGTCGGTTCCATGGTGCATGCGGGCTAGTCGTCCCACCCGTCGTCCTGGGCCTGCACGTCCACCACGGCGGAGCCGTCCGCCGTGTACGCAACCGTCACCTGCCAGGGGCGGCAGCACACCTGGCAGTCTTCCACGTACTCCTGCCGGGTGCCGCTGCCGGGGTCCAACGCGATGGTCACCGGTTCGCCGCAGTAGGGGCAGGATACGTCGGCGTCGGTGTCGGCCGTGCCGTCGCCCAGGGGAAAGTCCTCGTCCAGCCCGGCGTCGTCGGGCTCGTCGGCGATGTAGATCATGCCCCCCAAGATGCGTGCTCCGTGCCCGCGCGCCAACGGTGCGCTTGCCGGGCGGGCGCGCGGGCGGGTACAATCCATCTCATCCACCCTCCGATCGTGTCTCCGGCGAAGGTGCATCCCATGAAGCGCACGACCCCGATCTCCCGCGCGGCGCTGGCCCTGGCCGCCACGCTTTCCCTGGCCGCCTGCTCCTCCGGCACCCCCGAGGCCGAGCCCGCCCGCGCCGCGGACGCGCAGCCCACGCCCGCCGCGCAGCCGCGGGCCGGTGCCCAGCCGGGTGCCCAGCAGGCCCCCGCCTCGCCCCGCGACACGGCGGAGATGACGTACGCCGGCGAGCGCATCTACGTGGACTACGGCCGCCCGTCCGTGCGCGGACGCACCATCATGGGCGGGCTGGTGCCGTACGGGCAGGTGTGGCGCACGGGCGCCAACGCGGCCACCACGCTGGTGACGCCGCGCGACATCCGCATCGGCGACACGCCCGTGCCCGCGGGCACCTACACGCTGTACACGCTGCCGGCGGAGAGCGGCTGGCAGCTGATCGTCAACAAGCAGACGGGGCAGTGGGGCACGCAGTACGACCCCGCGCAGGACCTGGCCCGCATCCCCATGCGCGTGGAGCGCACGTCCGCGCCCGTGGAGCAGTTCACCATCAGCCTGATGGCGGGGAGCCCGGCCAGCCTGGTGATGGAGTGGGAGAACACGCGCGTGTCCGTGCCCGTGACCATTCCGCACCCCGGCGGCGCCTGATGGAAGAGCAGATCCGGACGGCCGCGCACGGCGAGCCCTATGCGCGCTTTGGCGAGTGGATGCAGCGGGCCCTGGATGCGCAGGTGGCGGAGCCCACGGCCATGGCGCTGGCCACGGCCGACGCGGAGGGGCGGCCGTCCGTCCGCATGGTGCTGCTCAAGGGGTTCGACGAGCAGGGCTTCGTGTTCTACACCAACCTGGAGAGCCGCAAGGCGCGCGAGCTGGGCGCCAACCCCAACGCGGCGCTGTGCCTGTTCTGGCAGCCGCTGGAGCTGCAGGTGCGCATCGAGGGCGCCGTGCAGCCCGTGACGGACGCCGAGGCCGACGAGTACTACGCGTCGCGGGCGCGGGGCAGCCGCATCGGCGCGTGGGCGTCGCGCCAGAGCCGGCCGCTCCCCTCGTACGCGGAGCTGATGGGCCGCGTGCAGGAGTACGAATCGAAGTTCACGGGCGATGACATCCCCCGGCCGCCGCACTGGTCGGGATTTCGCCTGGTGCCGTCGCGCGTGGAGTTCTGGCAGGGCCGCCCCAGCCGCCTGCACGAGCGCGAGCGCTTTGACCGCGACCGCGACGGCCTTGGGTGGCGGGTGCAGAACCTGTATCCCTGACGGGTCTCGGCTCCGGAAAACGGCAGCTCACGCGGAGAAACCACGGGAAGAACATTCTCACACAGAGGAACAGAGGAACAGAGGAGGAATCGCTGTTCTCTGTTTCTCTGTTCCTCTGTGTGAGACCCAGTCTTTAAAATGCCTTTCCCGCACACGGAATCCGGGAAACGGTATCGGTTCTTGTAGATGATCCGGCCGATCCGGTGCGCCTGGATCGCGCTCCTCCTCCCTTCCCTGCCGCATGCCGTCCCTCCCCACCTTCCTGCGCTCACATCGGATGAGAACGCGCGGGTTGATGCTGCTCCTTTCCCTGCTGGCTGCCAGATGCGACCGAAGCCCGGAGCCGCGGCGCACCGTGGGCCGCGCCGTGGCCACGGCGTGCACCGCGCGCCCGGAAGGCTCGCGCTGGGCGGGCGAGTACGCATCCACCGCCGTCTTCGGAGACGATGAGGACGAGGAGATGGCCTCGACCTACGAGCTGGCCGGGGTGGCCGTGGGGGACAGCCTGGTGTACGTGCTGGAGACCAACGTCGCGACGCTGTGGGTGCTGCGGCCGGACCTGTCCGTCGTCCGGCGCGTGGGGCGGGAGGGCGGCGGGCCAGGAGAATGGCGGCCGGCCACCCCGTCGGCGTACGGCGGGAGCACGCGGTGGGTGGATGCGTCGGGCGCGGACGTCCGCCTATTCGAGGGCATGCGGATCCAGGCGTTCAGCCGCGAGGGCCGGTTTCGGCGCATGATCGTGGGCAACGCGCCGGAAGCGGGGATCTCGCCCATGCAGTCGCGGCTGGCGTTCCTGGGCGATACGCTGCTCTACACCCGCGGCGGCCACGACCCCATGCTGTCCCTGCTGCGCGACGGCACGCTCTCCCGCCCCGCGCTCGTCGACGGGCGGGTTCCCTGGCGGGTGCGGATGCGCGCGGGGGACGACGATCGCGCGGTGCTGGAGATCGGCCTGGTGCCCGTACCCTGGAAGACGGGGGTGGGGCCGGCCCAGGCCCGGCCGCTGTGGGATACCAACGGCGCCTGCGTGGTGGCGTCCGACGGGGCGGAGCCCTGGCTGGTGCACGCGCTGCTGTCCGGCGGCGGCCAGGACACGGTGCCCATCCCCCTGCCGGACCGTGCGGACCGGATGGAGGACTACGTGGAGATGATGGGCGGCGTGCTGCAGCCCGGGATGGAGCTGGAGCAGCCGACGGCCGCCAGGCGGATCCGCGACCTGGTGCTGGACCCGGACGGATACGTCTGGCTCGCGCCCGTGCCGCCGCGGGAGGAGATCGAGGGAGGCGGAAAGGAGGTCATCCGCGTCCCGCTGGGCGGCGGCGCGGCCGTGACTGACACCGTGCCCGCCTTTCCCCGCGCGTTCGGCGGGCCGGGGGTGTTCTACGCGGAGACGCGCGGCCCGGACGACGAGATCCTCGTCACCCGCTACGACCTGCGCGGCGGCGGATGATCCACCGCCGCGCCTTGCCCCACGCCGCACCGGCCCCGAGCTTTCGCGCGGGGCCGTTTCTTTCATCCTTGAACGTCCTTCCACCCCTTCCTCAGAGTGCTCCCATGCCGCGCCATCTCGTGCTCGCCTGCATGCTCCTGCTCGCGCCCGCCGCCGCCCGCGCGCAGGCCGCGGACTCCGTCCAGCACCTTTCCGCGGACGCGCTGCGCACGGCCGTCGCGGCGGTTCCCGGAGAGGCGGATCGTTCCCTGTATGTCCGCATGGTAGCGGACCGGGGCTACACCGTCCTCGCCATCCGCCGCACGGGCGACGGCGAGGCCGAGATCCACTCCGAATGGGACGACGTGATGACGGTGCAGGAAGGCACGGCCACCCTGCTGCACGGCGGCCGCGTGCAGGGCGGGCGCGAGACTGCACCCGGCGAGCTGCGCGGCGGCCGGATCGACGGCGGAACGCGCCAGGTGCTTGCCCCGGGCGACGTTGCGGTGATCCCCGCCGGGACCCCGCACCAGGTGCTGGTGCCCGCGGGCGGCTCCATCCGCTACCTCGTCACCAAGGTCCGCCGCGCGGGAGGCTCCCCGCCGGAGTAAAGCGAGCGACACCCACGGGACAGCGGTGGTCGCGCGCGGCCGGACGTGGCGTGTTCGTGTTGCGCAGCGTGCGCAACGTGGCGCAATCTTGCTCTTGATGGGAGAAGGGGATTCGTTAGTTTGGTGCACACGCTTGTTGCGCCAAGGAGGAGCACATGGTTCCCCAGAAAAAGCTGCCCCCCGAGCAGCCCGGTCCCGGCGAGGTGCCCGACATGAGCAGCACCATCCCCTTTCGCCCCGCGCTGCGCGCCACGGGCCCGAACGTGCTCCCGCTGCACCGGCGGCAGTCGCGGGCGCAGTCCGCCGTCGGCGAGGCGGCCCACGCGGCCCTGCTCGCCGCCGACCCGGCGCAGGTCATCCAGCGCGCGTACTACCTGGAGGCGCGCAAGGGCTTCGCCACCGACTCGGCCCTTGCCGAGGCCATCGGCGTAAACCGCAGCCAGGTCACGCGCTGGGCGCAGGGCCGCGCCGCGCAGGCCGCCAACGCGTGGCTGCTGCGCGACCTTGCCGCCGCCGTGTCGCGCATGGCCGACTTCTACAACCCGGCCAGCATCCAGCGCTGGCTGCTGGGGGCCAATCCCGACCTGGGCGGGGAGCCGCCCCTCGCGCTGCTGCGGCAGGGGCGCCTTCCCGAGGTGCTCATGGCCATCGAGGCGCAAACCAGCGGCGCGTTCGCCTGAGCATGGGTCCGCGCCGCAGCATCGCGCACGAGGTGCTGTGGCGGGCCTTTCCCTGGGACCGCACGGCGCCCGACGGGGCGCCGTTTTCGTTGCGCTCGGTGGCCCCGGCGCACCGGCAGAACTACGGGCGCTTCGACCAGCACGGCAATCCGTCCGTGCTGTACCTGGCCCAGACGCCCGGGCACGCCGTGGCCGAGGTGCTGCGCGGGCTCAAGGGCCACCCCGCCGACCCGTCCGTGCGGCACCGCGTCGTGCCGGACGACCTGGCCACGCCGCAGGGCCATCCGCGCGCCGTGGTGCCCGTGCGGCTGCCGGCGCCCCTGGCGGACGCGGTGCCGGACTTCGCGCGGGGCGAGGTGCTGGCGCGCTACGGCGTGCGGGCGGACGAGCTGTGCTCGCGCGAGCGGCGGGTCACCCAGGCGGCCGCGCGGCGCATTTACCAGCACCCGGACGCGGTGCCGGGCTTCTGCTGGTGGTCGGCGCTGCACGGCGACTGGCACGTGGTGCTGCTGTTCCTGGACCGCGCGGGGATGGACGTGCTGGAGTTCGGCGATCCGGAGGTGCTCACGACCGGGCACCCCGCCGTCGTGGAAGCCGCGGAGGTGCTGGGGCTGGACGTGTGATCGGGAAGGAAGCCGAGCGGGTGGGATGGTGCCTGGCGGCGAGGGGGAGTGTTCGAGGGATGGCGTGAGAAGCGAATGAATTCGCGGCTACGACTTCACACGGTCGGCCTGCGCCGACACCAACGACGCGACCGTTGCGGAGCGGGATTCGGCACCGGCATGAAGGCGGCGGATCAGGTGGCGGCGCCGTAGGTGCCTTCGGCGTAGACGGGGCCCTCGCCGGGGGCGGCCACGCGGAACCAGCGCTCGGGGCCCGCATCGTGGACGCGCAGCGCGGCGGCGCCGGGGAGGGGCAGCGGCGCGCGAAAGGCGATGCGCATCCTTCGCAGGGCGGACGCGTCCCCCTGCAGGCGCTGCTCGATGATGCCGTGCGCCGCGCGCGCCGCCGTGGCGAAGCCGTGCAGGATGGGCGCGCGAAAGCCGAACGGGCGCGCCGTCCATGGCCACAGGTGGATGGGGTTGTAGTCGCCGGAGACGCGCGCGTACCGCCGCCCCGCCCCCGCCGGCAGCTCCCAGCGCGCCAGCTCCCCCCAGCCGTCCGCGGGCGGCTGCGCCTCGGCGGACTCCCCGGGCGGCGGCTCGGGCGCGCGGCCGACTCCCTCGCGGGGCCCGCGCATGCGCAGCATGAAGACGGAGGTGCCCTGGCAGCACAGCTGGCCGGCGCCCAGCCAGTTGCGGGCGAGCACGGTGAGCCGCAGCCCGCGCTTGACCCGCTCCACGCGCTCCAGCTCCACCCGGCAACGCACGGCCTCGCCGGGGCGCAGGGGGCGCGCCCACACCATCTCCGTGGAGACGTGCACCATGGGGCCCAGCGGCAGGGGGTTCTCCAGCCCGGCGAACATCTCCAGGGCCAGCGCCAGCTCCCAGGTGGCGGGATAGAACGGCGGCGCCACCAGGTCCGGCGTGCGGAACGCCGCGATCCCCTCGCCGGCCGTGGCGCGGGCGTAGGCGCGGACGTGCGCGGGGTCCACGTGGAGGTCCGCGCGCTCCATGGCCACCTTGCGGCGGGGTCCGCCGAGCTCCCACTCCGGCGCCTGCGCGCCGCGCGCCTGCACGCCGCGGGCGACCAGGCGCATCATGGACCGCAGGGGCGAGGGGCGGGGCATGGGGTCAGTCCGCGCGCAGGAGCTGCACGGCCACGCGCCGCTCGCGCGGGCCGTCGAACTCGCACAGGTAGACGCCCTGCCACGTGCCCAGCACCAGCCGCCCGCCGCTGATGATGACGGTCGTGGACGGGCCCACGAAGCTGGTCTTGAGGTGGCTGTCGCTGTTGCCTTCGGCGTGGCGGTAGTACGGCTCGTCGCGCGGGATGAGGCGGTCCAGCTTGCTGAGCACGTCCGTGACGACGAACGGGTCGGCGTTCTCGTTGACGGTGATGGCGGCGGTGGTGTGCAGGCTCTGGATGACGGCCGCCCCCTCGCGCACGCCGCCGCGCGCGACGACCGCCTGCACCTGCTGCGTGATCTCCACCATCTCCGTGCGCTCGGAGGTGGAAACGCGGATCTCCTCCATGGCTCAGCCCCTCCGGCCGGCGGGCGCGGCGCGGCCCCGGCGGATGGACGGCGGGGGGAGGAGGCGCGGAGCGGGACGGGTAAGCGTCATGGATCCGTGGTCAGGCCGGGACGGCGCCGGCGGACGCGCGGCGTCCGCGGCAGGCGGTTTTAGAGTCGGGCGGCAAGATGACCGCCGGGGCCGGCGGAATGCAACATCCGCGCGAGGGGGCGGATGCGGAGAGGGCGGGGGCGGGGTTCTTCGCGTGGAGCGGGGTTCGTGCACGGGCGGGGCGGGCCCCCCCCCCCCCCCCCCCCCCCCCCCCCAAAACCCCGCGCCGGGGGGGGAGAGCCCCACCCCCGCAC